>Mya_p2__coassemble_639_pt1 | contig 33484 bp, 28 predicted proteins | sample Mya_p2__metabat2_high_PE_023 | metagenome-assembled genome bin Mya_p2 | reverse complement strand
ATTCTTGTATGTATTGGATGGGTTATTTTTAATCTTGGAGATTTTTCGCAAATAATAGATACATTAAGTATGATGTTCCTGTATAAGCCAACAAATTGGGGGGAAGTGTTTATCTCTAATAGTACATTTTGGTATGCACTAATTTATGTTCCGTTGGGGATTGGATGTTCTTTTCCTTGGTTTAAGAATAGATTTTTGAAGGAAAAAGAAGCAAATATTGGAATTGTAAGTTGTATTGGATATTTAGCTCTCTTTTTTATATGTCTTGTTTATATTATTAGTTCTTCGTATAATCCATTTATTTATTTTAGATTTTAGTAGATATAGTAATGACTATACCGGCGCATCCGCGCCGGTCATATTTTTTCCCCTTTTTATACACATTTTTATCACAAATATCCGTTAAGATATCCATATAAAATACAGAAGAAAGAAGGAGTTTGATATGGAGAATCAATATAGTTATTATAATCCAGATAATCAGAGTAATTCCAATGGTAATACACAGTACACAAATAGCGGACATAACGGATACTACAACGAGCCACAGCATGAAAAAAAGCCTAGACCAAAGAAAAAGATGCCAAAGGCAATCATGGTTATTGGATTTGCATTATTATTTGGAGTGGTGTCCAGCGCAACATTTATGACTTCCAATTTGATTGGAAATAAAGTTTTGGGATTGGATACGAATAAGAAGACAGAAGATAATTCTGTGAAGGTGACTGGAACACAATTGAGTAAAACATCAAGTGTGATTACGTCAGATGTTTCCGGCGTTGTAAAAGAAGTTATGCCATCCCTGGTTTCTATTACCAATATGAGTATTCAGGAAGTACAGAGTTTCTTTGGTGGATATCAGCAGCAGAAAACAGAGTCTGCAGGAAGCGGTATCATCGTCAGTCAAACAGACAACGAGCTTTTGATGGTTACAAATAATCACGTGGTAGAAGGAAGTCAGACATTGACTGTTACTTTTGCAGATGAAACTAGTTTGGAAGCCAATATCAAAGGTACGGATGCAAAACATGACTTAGCAGTTATTTCAGTTCCTTTATCAGAAATTCCAAAAGAAACAATGGATGCCATTTCTGTTGCTACACTTGGTGATTCTACCAAGTTAAAAATTGGCGAACCAGCCATTGCCATTGGAAATGCTTTGGGATATGGTCAGTCTGTTACAACTGGTGTAATCAGTGCGGTAAATCGTATGAGTACTACTATGGATGAGACAACTGGAGAACCTGTAACAGATGATGTGAAATTGATTCAGACAGATGCGGCCATCAATCCTGGAAACAGCGGTGGTGCTTTGTTAAATGCGAATGGTGAAGTAATTGGAATCAACTCCTCAAAACTAGCGGGTGCAGCAGTAGAAGGTATGGGATATGCTATTCCAGTCAGTGATGTTTCTGATATCATTGCGGATTTGATGAACCGTGAGACAAAAGCAAAGGTACCAGAAGCAAAAAGAGGCTATCTGGGAATTACAGGATTTGATGTAGATCCTCAGAGTGCAGAACGTTACCATATGCCAACTGGTGTATATGTAGAGGAAGTTCTGGAAAATGGTGGTGCTAAGGCAGCAGGAATCACAAAAGGGAATATTATTACTGGAATTGAAGGTGCAGAAATAGACAACATGGAAAGTCTGCAAAGAGAATTGGAGTATTATGCCAAAGGAGAAACTATTTCTCTTGTCATTCAGATTCCAGAAAACAATGGAGAATATACAGAAAAGACCGTAGAGGTTACACTAGGAGAACGAGGACAATAAAAAGATATGGCTCTAGCAATGTGGCTGGAGCCATTTTCTTTTTTATTTGCATAATCCCTCCCCACAAGCTATAATAATTGAGTAATACAAATGAGAAATAATTCCCATTCAGCAATCTGTTTTGTGAATAACGGATTGTTTTTTATGGGATGATGTGGGGAACAATATATGAAGAATACAGAGAACATAAAGGACAATTACAAGAAACAGGCTCAACCAAAGAATCAAGGGGAACAGTTTGCATGTGACACTTCTAACAGAAGTGTCGGGACTTGGGTGAAGGCTTTGATTATTCTATTTATTGGTCTTGCTATTGCGCATTTGGGTGTGACTTTATTTTTGCTGTCAGATTTGGGGACAGATACTTTTACGGTGTTTGCCCAAGGATTGTCTAGGAAGGCTGGTTGGACTGTGGGCATGATGCAGATGACCACAGTTTGTGTGTTGATGATAATCATGCTGTTTACAACAAAAGGGTATGTGAAGCCTGGAACGGTTGTTTGTGCTGTTTGTGGTGGACCAATCATTGATTTCTTTACCATGTTGTTGGGAAATTACATCAATGCAGACTCCAGCATGGTGGTACGTGTAATGAGCGTGGTAGCAGGATGTATTATTTTAGCATTGGGAATGTCCATTGTGATCAACAGCAATGCAGGAACTGGACCAAATGATCTGGTTGCAATTATTTTATCTGATAAGATCAACCAGGTGAAGAAGGTGGAGTTCCGTTGGGTACGTATGGCTTGTGATGTGGTTTTTGTTGTTCTTGGATTTCTTCTTGGTGGAACTGTGGGAGCAGGCACCATTGTGGCGGTCTTTTTGACTGGCCCAACGGTACAGTTTTGGCTTCCGAAAACAAAGAAAATCATCCGTGGAATTTTACACGAGTAAGAGAGACACGGATTCAAAGGAGATTAAAGTATGTGTGGATTTGCAGGATTTGTTGGTTCCGTGGACAATAGGGATCAGGTGTTGACAGCCATGATGGATACTATCGTGCATCGTGGACCAGACAGTGAAGGCAAATATGTGGATGAGGATGTAGCCCTTGGATTTCGACGACTGAGTATTATTGATTTATCGGAGGACGGCAATCAACCGTTGTACAACGAGGATCGTTCCAAGGTTCTTGTATTTAATGGGGAGATTTATAATTATCAAGAGCTACGGAAAGAATTGTTAGAAGCAGGGCATGTGTTTGTGTCAAATACCGATTCGGAGACCTTACTCCATGGTTATGAGCAGTGGGGAGAAAAATTGGTGGATCGGTTACGAGGTATGTTTGCTTTTGCTATATGGGACCGAGTGGAGAAGAAGCTTTTTGTAGCAAGAGATATGTTTGGAATTAAGCCATTGTATTATGCACAAATGAACAAAACATTGATGTTTGGTTCCGAGATTAAGTCATTTTTGGAACATCCAAAGTTTGAGAAAGTATTCAACGAGGATGCTTTGGGCAACTATTTGTCGTTCCAGTTTGTGCCAACCAATGAGACATTTTTCAAAGGAGTGTTCTGTCTTCAGCCAGGACATTACTTTGTGTATGAAAATGGCGAAATGAAGATTACTCGTTATTTTGAACCAAAGTTTACGGGAGACAATTCAAAGTCCTTCGAAGAAGTGGTGGATGAAGTAGAAGCAGTTATGAAGGAATCTGTGGAAATGCACAAGATCAGTGATGTAGAAGTGGCTTCTTATTTATCCAGTGGAGTAGATTCCAGTTATCTGACCTATTTGGGACAGGTGGATCATACCTTTACCGTAGGCTTTGAAGAAGGAAAATATAGTGAAATCCAGGATGCCAAAGACTTTGCCGAGAGTATTCACATGAAAAATGAATCTAAGGTGATCAGTTCTGAGGAGTATTGGGACAATCTTTCGGATATTTTATATTATATGGATGAGCCTGTGGCAGATCCAGCAGCCATTGCACTGTATTTTTTGAGCCAGGAAGCATCGAAAAAGGTGAAGGTTGTATTGTCAGGGGAAGGCTCTGATGAGTTGTTCGGTGGATATAACATTTACTGTGAGCCGCTGGAGCATACTGGATTTGATAAGATTCCAATGTGTGTTCGACGAGGCTTGGGCGCATTTGCAGAGCGATGCCTTCCAAGAGGTGTAAAAGGGCGTGGATTTTTGATGCGTCACGGGAAAACATTGGAGGAACGTTATTTTGCAAATGCAACAAATATCTTTACTGAGCGAGAGGCAAACCGCATTTTGAAGCATGGCTGTAAGCCAGCGATTCAGAAGGTGACCCAACCGTTATATGAGCGTGTTCAGGGAAAAGATCCAGTGACAAAGATGCAGTATGTGGATCTACATCTCTGGCTGGTCCATGACATTCTTATGAAAGGGGATAAAATGGGCATGGCCAATTCCTTAGAAGTGCGTGTTCCATTTTTGGATAAGAAGGTCATGGAGTTGGCGGCCACCTTGCCATTGGAATATAAAGTGCGTGCACCAAAAACAAAGGTGGCACTTCGTGGGGCAGCAGAGAAGGTCATTCGAAGCAAAACTGCAGAGAAGAAGAAATTGGGATTCCCAATTCCAATTCGTGTATGGTTACGAGAAGAGAAGTATTACAATCGTGTGAAAGAGATGTTTCAGTCGGAAGCGGCGAAACAGTATTTTAACACAGAGCTTTTGCTACAAATGTTGGAAGAACATAAGAATGAAAAAAATAAGAATGAGAAAACGGACCACAGTCGTAAGATTTGGACTGTGTATGTGTTCTTAGTGTGGTATGATCGATTCTTTGGTCATGGCACACCGGTTCATCCAAGAAAGCAGGAAAAGGTAGGATAGAACAAACAGGGGAGATGCTATGGGAAGCAGAACAATGCAACCGTCCAGAGGACGGACGCAGACCAGTGGGAAAAAACAGAATCGTCATCAAAAAAGTTCTTTTTGGGATAAGATTTTTGTAAAAGGGGATTATTTTGATTATGATCTACTGTTGGTGATTGTCTTTTTGATGTGTTTTGGGTTGATTATGCTGTACAGCACCAGTGCCTATAGTGCTCAAAATGACTTTGGTAATGATATGGAGTACTTTACAAAGCAGGCCTTCATCGGAGTGGTCAGCTTTGGATGGATGATTCTTGTATCAAAAGTAGATTATTTGGTATATGGAGCATTTTCCAAGGAAATTTATTGGATTGCCATGGGACTGATGGCGTTGGTACAGACGCCTTTGGGTGTTACCATTTATGGTGCCAGACGATGGATTCAGTTGCCATTTAATATGACATTGCAGCCATCTGAAATCATGAAGATTGGTGTGATCTTATTTATTTCCTATGAATTGTGCCGATTGGAAAAGAAAATTACGACTAAAGAAGTCACAAGACATATTTTTGTTTATGGTTTTATTGCTTTTCTTGGAGTATATTTGCTTACAGATAACTTAAGTACGGCCATTATCGTCTTTATGATTACTTGTATTTTGTATTTTGTTGTGCATCCGAAAATGGCAATCTTTATTAAGATTGTTTCCGTGGTTGCTGTGGCAGGAATTGCATTTGTTCTGTTTCTGTCCAAATATGCAAGAAATAGTGACAGCTTCCGAGTTGGGCGTATTTTGACTTGGTTGGATCCAGAAAATCATGCTGGTGAAGGTGGATTTCAGGTCTTGCAAGGGTTGTATGCCATCGGCTCTGGAGGATTTTTTGGAAAAGGGCTTGGCAACAGTACCCAGAAGCTGGGGGTTATACCGGAGGTACAAAATGATATGATTCTGACGGTTATTTGTGAGGAATTGGGTGTATTTGGTGCCATTGTTATTTTACTGTTGTTTGGATTGATGCTTTATCGATTGATGTTCATTGCGAAAAATGCACCAGACTTGTATGGATCTTTGTTGGCCATCGGAATTATGGCTCATATTGCATTGCAGGTTACGTTAAATATTGCAGTCGTTACCAACTTGATTCCGACTACAGGAATTACCTTACCATTTATTAGTTATGGAGGTACGTCGATTTTGTTTTTGATGACGGAAATGGGAATTGCTTTGGGAGTTTCGCGAAAGATTAAGCTCCAAGGGGATACAAACAAAAAACTTCAAGGATAAATGGGAAAATCCGGGGGAATCAAATAAAAGTTCTTTTCATAAGAAGAAAAGTGTGATATATTCTAATGTAGTATTAAAAACCACATGACTTAGAAGTATATCAGACATAAAGTGACTCACCGGGAAAGCTGTTGGAGAGTCCAGTAGAGAAGTCGGGGTTGGGAGGAAGAACATGAGTTATAGAATTATTGTAGATAGCTGTGGAGAGTTAACAGAAGAGATGAAGCAGAGTGGAGTATTTGAGTCAGCTGCTTTGACCATGGAAGTAGAGGGAGAGAGAATTGTCGATGACGAGACGTTTGACCAGGCTTCTTTTTTGGAAAAGGTGGCAGCATCTGCAGAGTGTCCGAAGTCTTCTTGTCCTTCGCCAGATACATATATGGAGAAATATCATTGTGACGCAGAACGTGTCTATGTTGTGACCCTGTCTGCGGAGCTAAGTGGTTCTTACAACAGTGCAGAGCTTGGAAAGAACTTGTATTTTGAAGAGTACGGTGAGAAACAGATTCATGTATTCAATTCCAAATCTGCTTCCGTAGGGCAGACATTGATTGCATTGAAAATCCAGGAATGTGAAAAAGCAGGCATGGATTTTGCACAGGTTGTTGAAACAGTGGATGCATATATTGAAAGCCAGCATACTTATTTTGTGCTAGAGAATTTGGATACCCTTCGCAAGAACGGACGTTTGACAGGTATTAAGTCTTTGGTAGCTGGTGCGTTGAATATCAAGCCAGTCATGGCTTCTACACCAGAGGGAACCATTTGCCAGATTGGGAAAGCCAGAGGAGTGAAAAAGGCGTTGACAAAGATGGTGGAAAGTGTAGAGGAAGGTGCATCTAATACAAAGGAAAAGCTACTTGCCATTTCCAATTGCAATTGCAAAGAGCGTGCCCTGGCAGTTGAGCAGATGCTTCGTGAAAAATTGGATGTCAAAGATTGTATCATCTTAGATACCGCAGGAATCAGCAGCATGTATGCTAACGACGGAGGAATTATCGTTGTATTATAGATTCTTAGCGTGTTTGAATAAAAGGAGGATGGATTGCCGTGAGTCAGGAAAAGGTAGATCGTTATAAAAAGGAAAAAGCAAATCGAAAACAGGAGCTTCGCAAACAGCGAATCAAACAGGTTGTTCGAAATGTAATCATTGCCATTGCGACATTGGCTTTGATTGGATGGCTTGGTTATTCTGCTTATGATAGCTATACAAGTAATAAAGACCGGGATATGGTTAGTGTAAATTACGATGCGTTGGATACTTACATGGGAGATGTTGCAGAGTAAAGAAAAAACGTGAAAACAGGAAGAAAGAATATCGTGAACTGAAAGGAAGAAGAACATTTTTGTATCTTCTTCTTTTTTTGTGCAATTTTCCAGTGTGAATTTTTGTGAAAACAGGAAAAAATACTTGCAAAAGGGGGAGTGGGTGGCATATAATGGAGTCAAGTGGTAGGAAGTGGTGAATTGTGGAACAAAATGGGGACAAAGGGGAGCCATTTTGTGAAGAAGGAGTTCTTAAATGTTACTGGGAGAGTTTAATCATAGCATTGATGAAAAAGGTCGCTTGATTATTCCAGCCAAGTTACGTGACGATCTGGGTGACAGTTTCGTGATTTGTAACGGACTGGAGGGGTGCCTCTTTGTCTATTCCCAGGAAGAATGGAATAAATTCGTTGCAGAACTTGAGACCTTGCCACGTATGAGTAAAGATGCCAGAATCTTCAAAAGATATTTCTTTGGAAGTGCATCAGAGGGAACATTTGACAAGCAAGGGCGTGTAAATGTACCTGCATCCCTTCGAAAAGCTGCTCATCTTGAAAAGGATGTTGTCCTTGTGGGAGTTCAAGATCGTGTAGAAATCTGGGATAAGGCACTTTGGGAAGAGAGAAGTATGGTGACAGAGGAAGACTTGGATGCAATTGCAGAACGTATGGAAGCAATTGGAATTCGTATTTAAGGAATTCAACTTAGGAAGAACAGCTAGAACGTCATCAAAGGACAGAATGTAGATGGAGGATGGTATGGCATTTGAACACACATCAGTATTATTAGAAGAGACAGTAGATGGTTTGGCAATAAAGCCAGATGGAATCTACGTAGATGCCACATTGGGTGGCGGTGGACATTCTTATCAAGTGTGTAGTCGTTTAGGCGATACGGGGAGACTGATAGGGATCGATCAAGACGCAGCAGCCATCGAAGCTGCTGGAAAAAGGTTGGAGTGCTTCGGGGAGAAAGTCACAATTATTCGAAGCAATTATTGTGAGATGAAGAAGAAACTCCACGAAATTGGGGTTGAGAAAGTCGATGGGATCATTCTTGATTTGGGCGTATCTTCTTATCAATTGGATACGGCAGATCGTGGATTCTCTTATCGATCAGATGCACCTTTGGATATGCGGATGGATCAAAGGCAGCAGACAACAGCAAAAGATATTGTGAATACATATAGTGAGGCTGAGCTGTACCGTGTAATTCGAGATTATGGAGAGGACAAATTCGCTAAGAATATTGCAAAACATATTGTACTGGAGCGAGAGAAGAATCCCATTGAGACTACAGGACAGTTAAATGAAGTGATTAGACGTGCCATTCCGATGAAATTTCAGAAAACGGGTGGACATCCATCAAAACGTACCTTTCAGGCAATTCGTATTGAATTGAACCGAGAGTTGGAAGTACTTCGAGAGTCACTAGATGAGATGATTGAAATGTTAAATCCGGGCGGAAGAATCTGTATTATCACATTTCATTCATTGGAGGACAGAATTGTCAAGAGTGCGTTCCGTAAGAACGAGAATCCTTGCGTATGTCCAAGTCATTTTCCAGTATGTGTCTGTGGCAATGTATCAAAAGGAAAAGTAATTACAAGAAAGCCAATTCTTCCTGGGGAGGTTGAGTTGGAGAATAACAGCCGTTCTAAGAGCGCAAAGCTTCGTATTTTTGAACGGTGCTAGTATAAGGCCTGGGAAACCTTATACAAATAAGGAGTATATAAAATAGATTTATTGGATTGGGAGAGTCTAGTAAAACAGAAAGGGGCAGAACAATGGCAGCAAGAAGAGCCGTAAGAAGTTCTGCAGCAAGGAATCACGCTGTAGGAAGAACAACTACATATGGAAACATGTATGTATACGGCAGTGCTGTGGAAAAAGAACAGGTTCTGCCGCGAAGAAAACAAGAAACAAGAGAAGAAATCAGACCAGTACGTGAGAATCGAACAAGCCGTCAGGTACGGAAGAATCGAAATCGTGCCTTAAGTATCAATCCGGCCTATGCTGGATTTTTGGCGGTTGCAGCGGTATTTGCAGTGTTGGTATGCGTATGTTATTTGCGGTTACAGTCTGACATGGTCAGTCGCTCTGAGAACATCACATATTTACAAGAAGAGTTGGCAGCTATGACAGAAGCCAATGACACTGCTTTACAAGCAGCAGAAGATTCCATCAATTTGGAAGAAGTGCGTACAAAGGCCGTTAGTGAACTCGGAATGGTGTATTCCGCTCAAGGAAGAGTGGTGGAATATGATGCACCAGAGAAGGAGTCCGTCAAACAGTATAGTGATATTCCATCCAACGGAGTATTGGCGAAGTCGGACGAAGCGGGTAATTAAGGACTAAGTTATGGCAAATAGAAGAAGAAAAAATAGATTTGAATTTTTAACAAAGAGATTCCCGAAGAGGATGCAAAAAAAGCTGGTACTGCTATTTATGGCAATTATACTGGCTTTTGTTGTTTTGGTGGGAAGAATTACGTATATCAATGCCTCAAAGGGAAGCAAATATACAAAAATCGTGTTGAATCAGCAGGCCTACGATAGTAGAAAGATTCCTTTTAAGAGGGGAGACATTGTAGACCGTAATGGAACAAAGATGGCCACCAGCGAACGTGTATACAACGTAATTTTGGATGTATACGTCATGTTGGACAATGAGGAGAATGTGGAACCAACCATCCAAGTATTAAAGGATTGCTTTGGAATCGAGGAAGAGAAGGTACGAGAGGTTATCAAGGATGCTCCTGAGAGCCGTTACCAAATCTTAAAAAAAGAAATCGATTATGCTACAAAGAAAAAGTTCGATGAAATTGATCGAGACGACAAGAAGTATCCCAATGTAAAGGGAATCTGGCTGGAGGAAGATTACAAACGAACCTACCCTTACGGATCGTTGGCCAGCGATGTGGTTGGATTTACTGTATCAGGAAATGCAGGAGCCATTGGAATTGAAAGTGCCTACAATGCTATTTTAAATGGAACCGATGGACGTGAGTATGGATATTTTGCTGATGATGCATCCTTGGAGCGAACGGTGAAGGCGGCAAAAAATGGAAATACCATTGTATCTACCATTGATGTAACTTTGCAGAGTATGGTAGAGCAAAGCATTTTGGAATTCAACGAGGCTCATCGTGGAGAGTATCGAAAAAATGAGCCAGGAAGTAAGAACACTGCCGTGATGATTATGGATCCAAACACGGGAGAAATATTGGCAGAGGCTTCTTATCCCAATTTTGATCTCAACAATCCGCGAAATTTGTCGGCTATTTATTCAGATGAACAGTGGAAGGCAATGTCTGAAGATGAACAGCTGGAAGCGATGAATGGAGTGTGGCGAAATTTCTGCGTCAGCGATGCTTTTGAACCAGGTTCCACCATGAAGCCATTTACTTTAGCAGCGGGACTGGAAACAGGTGTGTTGAAGGGCGATGAAACTTATGTTTGTAGTGGAAAGAAACATGTAGGGGATTTTGATATTGCCTGCCACTTGACTTCTGGACATGGGACTGTTACCGTGCAGGATGCCATTGCTTATTCTTGTAACGTAGGCTTAATGGATATGGCGGAAGTGATTGGAATCAAGAACTTCGTCAAATACCAGCATTTATTTGGGTTTGGGGAATATACGGGAATTGATCTTCCTGGAGAAGGTGCCACAGAAGCCTTGCTTTATACAGAAGAAACTATGCATGAGGTGGAGCTGGCTACTTGTTCATTTGGACAGGGATTTAATGTCACAATGACCCAGATGGCAGCCGGATTCGCTTCTCTGATCAATGGAGGCTATTATTATGAGCCTCATGCAGTGAAGCAAATCAAAGATCCAGAAGGAAAGGTCATTGAAACAAAGGACCCAGTGTTGTTACGGAAAACCATTTCCGAGGAAACATCGGCTCAGTTAAAGCCGTATTTAAAGGCGACCATGGAATATGGAACAGGTCAGGGAGCCGCGGTGGAAGGCTATGACATTGGTGCTAAAACGGGAACTGCGGAAAAGCTTCCTCGTGGAAATGGAAATCATATCCTTTCCTATATTGGATATGCTCCACAGGAACATCCAGAGGTGTTGGTGTTTGTTGTTATTGATGAGGCCAATGTGCCGGATCAGGCGACCAGTCGCTATGTGTTAGAATTGGCACAGAAGATTATGTCTCAGGCATTTCCGTATTTAAATATTACAACGGTGGATGGATATGTGCCGTCGGCAACCATGCCGGTGCCGGCCTCGACGGTGAATCCGGAACCAGAGGATTTCACGGATTTTAGTGTGAATTACGAAGATCCATATGCAAATTATGATGGAGCATATATTGATGAAGGGTATCAGCCAGATCTGGATGATTGGGCCGATACTGATGGAGAATAAATCAGGAATACATTGGGGCAGGGCAACCTGCCCCAAAAATGTACATTGAAAAAGGATACCCAATGCGGTATACTTATGAAGTTAAAGAAGATGGATTGCTCTGCACTTTTTTAATAGTGTATGGCAAAACGAAAGAATGAAGAGGTGGAAGTATGGCAAGTCATATAGTGATTCCGGTATTGATCGCATTTGCATTGAGTGTATTGATGGGACCCTTTGTGATTCCGTTTTTGAGAAAGTTGAAAATGGGTCAGACAGAGCGTGAAGAAGGGGTACAGTCTCATTTGAAAAAAGCAGGAACTCCAACCATGGGTGGAGTGATGATCCTGGCCAGTGTGATTATCACATCCTTGTTTTATGTAAAAGATTATCCAAAGATCATTCCAGTCTTGTTTTTGACCGTTGGATTTGGTCTTGTTGGATTTTTAGATGATTATTTGAAAGTTGTAAAGAAACGTTCCGATGGATTGTTCCCAATGCAGAAGTTGGCATTGCAGATTGTAATCACTGCAATCTTTGCATTTTATGTAGTGAAGGTGGCCAATGTGCCGTTGACTATGTTAATTCCATTTTCAGGTGGAAAATATTGGGATTTGGGATTTTTGGCTATTCCAATTCTGTTCTTTGCAGTACTCGGTACAGTGAACGGAACCAACTTTACAGATGGTTTGGATGGATTGGCATCTAGCGTAACGGTTGTTGTAGCAGCCTTCTTTACGGTAGTTGCAGTAGGTACAAAGAGTGGCATTGAGCCAATCACATGTGCTGTGTTTGGTGCATTGCTTGGATTTTTGTTGTTCAATGTGTATCCAGCAAAGGTATTCATGGGAGACACAGGTTCTCTTGCGTTGGGAGGATTTGTAGCTGGTACAGCCTACATGATGCAGATGCCTTTGTTTATTATCATTGTAGGTTTGATCTATTTGGTGGAAGTATTGTCTGTTATCATTCAGGTAACTTACTTTAAGAAAACAGGTGGAAAACGAATTTTTAAAATGGCACCAATTCATCATCATTTTGAATTGTGTGGCTGGTCAGAAACAAGAGTGGTTGCTGTTTTCTCTATTATTACAGTACTGCTTTGTCTGATCGCTTTGATGGGGGTATAAGTCGATGGAGTTAAAAGGAAAACAGGTTTTCGTTTTTGGTTCCGGAATCAGCGGAGTGGCTGCAAGTCAGTTGCTTCTAGAGGAAGGGGCGGATGTAATCTTATATGACGGCAATGAAAATCTGGACGGAGAGAGTATCCGTCAGGAAATTTTAGCCGGAGTAAAGAAAGAAGCCGTGGGAGAGATGCAGGTGATTCTGGGCACATTTCCAACAGAATTTTTGGACACTTTGGCGTTGACAGTAATGAGTCCTGGTGTTCCAACGGATCTTCCAGTGGTGGAACAGATGCGTGAAAAACAGATTCCAATTTGGGGTGAAATCGAGCTCGCTTACGTGTATGGTAAAGGCGATGTGCTTGCCATTACAGGAACCAACGGAAAGACGACTACAACGGCCTTGTTGGGCGAAATTATGAAAGCCTACAAGGAGCATGCTTACGTGGTTGGAAACATTGGAAATCCATACACCAGTGTGGCACTTTCTATTCCAGAGGATTCTGTTACGGTGGCAGAAATGAGCAGTTTCCAGTTGGAGACGGTGCATACTTTCGCACCAAAGGTAAGTGCCATTTTGAATATTACGCCAGATCATTTGAACCGACATCATACTATGGAAGCATATATTGATGCAAAGAAAAACATTGCAAAGAATCAGACAGAAAACGAGACTTGTGTTTTAAATTATGAAGATGAAGTAACACGAGAGTTTGGAAAGGAAATCCAGGCCCAGGTCATTTACTTTAGTAGTCAGCGTGTTCTGAAGCAAGGCATTTACTTAGAAGATGGCAAGATTATGTACAATATGGGAGAACCAATTCTTGTTTGTGACGTTCAGGACTTGCACCTTTTGGGAACCCATAATTATGAAAATGTGATGGCAGCAGTTGCCATGGCAACAGCTTATGGAGTGCCAATGGATTGTATCCAGAAGGTGATTTGTGAATTCCAGGGTGTGGAGCATCGAATTGAATTTGTGGCAGAAAAGCATGGGGTTGTCTATTACAATGACTCCAAAGGAACCAACCCAGACGCAGCTATCAAAGGAATCCAGGCTATGAATCGACCAACGCTGTTGATTGGTGGTGGTTATGATAAGGATTCTTCTTATGGAGAGTGGATTGATGCTTTTGACGGGAAGGTAAAACAATTGGTGCTTCTTGGAGCAACAAAAGAGAAGATTGCCAAGGAAGCAAGAGAACATGGATTTACAGACATTGTGTTTGCAGATACATTTGAAGAAGCAGTGCAGGTCTGTGTGGACCATGCAGTGCCAGGAGATGCGGTACTGTTGTCACCAGCTTGTGCGAGCTGGGGCATGTTCCAAAATTATGAAGAACGTGGAGAGAAGTTTAAAGAACTGGTACATCAGTTATAAGGAGTGAATTTTACGTGGCTCATCCGAAGAAAAAGAGGAGAAGAAGAAAGCGAAGAATCCACTGGAAGGCATTGTTTGCTTGTGCTGGTACCATAGTAGCTCTTGTGGGAGTGGTTTATCTGGTCTTGATCTTATTCCAGACAAAAGCAATTTACGTGAGAGGAACGGTCTATACTACCAAACAGGAAGTCCAGCAGTGGATCCAATCCGATGCCTATTCTTCCAATACCTTATATATTATGTGGAAATACAACAAAGAGGATACAAAGCTTCCTCCGGCTATTGAAAATACCCAGGTGAAGTTAAAGTCCCCATGGGAGGTCACTGTTCAGGTGAAAGAAAAAACATTTTCTGGACGAGTAGATTTGGATGGCCAATTCTTGTATTTTGACGAAAAGGGAATTGCTTCCTTGCATTATCCGGAAGTTATTGAAGGTGTTCCTTATATCGAAGGAATGACCTTTGATTCGAAGAAAGTGAAGCTGGGAGAGATGCTTCCGGTGAAAAACAAAGAAGTCTTTGAAAAGATTAATGCCATTTCTAATCTGTTAAAGAAAAAAGAAGTGACGCCAGATAAGATTGGCTGTGAGGACGGATCCATCATTCTTTACTTTGGTGTTGTTCGTGTACATATGGGCATGAGTGATTATGAAGAAAAATTGAATCACGCCATTCCGATTTTGGCCAAGTTACAGGAATTGTATCCGGATCAACCTGGGGTCCTTCGGTTGGAAAATTATAGTTCCTCAGACTCTTCTATTCGATTTGTTCCAGACCCGCCAGCGGAGCCTGCACCAGAGGGATGATGATTGGAAGAATACAATTGTGTAGAGATGCGCAAATTGAATAAAAAAACAGGAAAATACACAAAAATCTATTGATTATTTGCCAAAAAGACTTTATTATATACTTATTGGAGTGTAACATTCAATATAAAAGGGATGTATATAATTAATAAGACAACAAAGGAGGAAATACTCTTGTTAGAAATTAAAACTAATGAATCAGAAGCAGCTGCAAGAATCATCGTTATTGGAGTCGGTGGAGGCGGTAACAATGCTGTGAACCGCATGATCGACGAGCAGATTGCAGGTGTAGAATTTATCGCAATTAATACAGATAAACAGGCATTGCAGCTTTGTAAAGCACCAACATTGATGCAGATTGGTGAGAAGTTGACTAAGGGACTTGGTGCCGGAGCTCAGCCAGAGGTTGGAGAGAAAGCAGCAGAAGAAAGCGCAGAAGAGATTTCAGCAGCAATCAAAGGCGCAGACATGGTATTCGTTACTTGTGGAATGGGTGGTGGTACTGGTACAGGTGCAACTCCAGTAGTGGCACGTATTGCAAAAGAGATGGGAGCATTGACGGTAGGTGTTGTTACAAAACCTTTCCGTTTTGAGTCTAGAACACGTATGCAGAACGCTCTTGCAGGAATCGACAAATTAAAAGAAAATGTAGATACATTAATCGTTATTCCAAACGACAAGTTGTTGGAAGTGGTAGATCGCAGAACAACAATGCCAGAAGCTTTGAAGAAAGCTGATGAGGTATTGCAGCAGGGTATTCAGGGTATTACAGACTTGATCAACGTACCATCTTTGATCAACCTTGACTTTGCAGACGTTCAGACTGTTATGAAAGACAAGGGTATTGCCCATATCGGTATTGGAGAAGGACGTGGAGATGACAAGGCACTTGAGGCTGTAAAACAGGCTGTTGCCAGTCCATTGCTTGAGACAACAATTCAGGGAGCATCTCACGTTATTATCAACGTATCTGGTGATATCACTCTTATGGATGCATCTGATGCAGCTGAGTACGTACAGGAACTCGCAGGAGAGAACGCAAACATCATCTTTGGTGCTACATATGATGATAATAAGTCTGATGAAGCAACAATCACAGTTATCGCAACTGGACTTCATAATGTAGGTGGAAGCTCTTCTAAATTGAAAGCAAGATTAGAAGGACAGCAGAAGATGGGATCTATTCTTCCATCCGGAGATATGGTAAACAGATCTGTAGAACTGGATACTAGAATGGCGAACAGAACAGCTGCTCCTAGAACAACAACTGGAGGAACAATGCCAAACCTTCAGTCAACAAGAACACCAGCTGGAACTGTAAAAGAGCAGTCTATTAAGATTCCAGATTTCTTTAAAAAATAAGAAAAACAGAACCAGAATTTTTGTTTATAGTAGAAAATTGATTTTGTTGCCGGCAGGATTACCTGCCGGCTTTCTTTTTACTTTACGATATTAAAGCGAGGTGCTATAATTATCATTATATTATTAGACAGGAAAGGCTGGTGGATGAGTTGAAACTGACATTTGTTGGAGCAGCACACGAGGTAACTGGTAGTTGTCATCTGCTACAGGCAGCGGGAAAGAATATCCTGATTGATTGTGGTATGGAGCAGGGACCAAATCTTTACGAGAATCCTGGATTACCGATTCCGGAAACGGATGTGGATTATGTTCTGTTGACACATGCCCATATCGATCATTCAGGAATGATTCCGAAGCTGGTAAAGAACGGATTCAAAGGCGAGATTGTTACGACATTTGCTACGTCGGATCTGTGTAATATTATGCTTCGAGACAGTGCACACATTCAGGAGTTTGAGGCTGAGTGGCGGAATCGTAAAGGAAGACGTGCAGGACAGCCGGAGTATGAACCAGTGTATGTAATGCAGGATGCGTTGGATGCGATTGAGTTGTTCCGCCCGTGTCCGTATAGCACAAGAATTCAACTTTGCGAAGGTGTGGATGTACGATTTACTGATGTAGGTCATTTGCTTGGCTCTGCAAGTATTGAAATCTGGGTTACAGAGGGAGATGTACAGAAGAAGATTGTATTCTCTGGAGATGTGGGGAATATCAATCAACCGATCATCAAGGATCCGCAGCTTACAGAAGAGGCGGATTATGTAGTTATCGAATCAACCTATGGCAATCGAGTCCATGGAAATAGCGATGAGATTGACTACGTGGGAGAATTTACTCGTGTTTTAAGGGAAACATTTGCACGAGGAGGAAATGTTGTCATTCCGTCCTTTGCAGTTGGTAGAACTCAGGAGATGTTGTATTTTATCCGTGAGATCAAAGAACAGAACCTGTTGCCAGAGTACGCGGATTTTGAAGTGTATCTGGATAGCCCTCTTGCGATCGAAGCAACAAAGGCATTTACCAAGAATATGAAGGGATGCTTTGATGAGGATGCGTTGAAACTGGTCAATGAAGGAATCAATCCGTTGGTATTTCCAGGGTTGAAAATCTCAACGACAAGTGAAGATTCCAAGATGATCAACTTCATCGAACGACCGAAGGTCATCATTTCGGCTTCCGGTATGTGTGATGCAGGACGTATTCGACATCATTTGAAACATAATCTGTGGCGAGAGGAATGTACCATTCTCTTCGTAGGATATCAGGCCGTGGGAACTCTTGGACGACGATTGATCGAAGGAGAAACCAACGTACGGTTGTTTGGAGAACCAATCGAGGTACGGGCCCGCATTGAAAGTTTGCATGGGGTCAGTGGACATGCAGATATGAATGGACTTTTGAACTGGCTGAGTGGATTTAAAACACCACTGGAGCATGTGTTTGTTGTTCATGGAGAAGATGAGGTGACCGACGAATTTGCTGCAACCGTAGAGGAAAAATTTGGCTGTCCAGCATTTGCTCCATTCCCTGGTGGAGAAGTAGATCTGATAGCCAATGAAATTTTGACAGAAGGTGTGAAGATTCCAGCCAAGGCAAAGAAACCAGCGCAGAAGAGAGCCGATGCTGCATTCGAGCGTTTGGTGGCAGCTGGAAAGCGGTTGCTTGAGATTATTTACAAAAATGAAGGTCTGGCAAACAAGGATAAGGCCAAGTTTGAATCTCAGATCAACAACCTGTCTGACAAGTGGGACAGATGGGAATAGGATGAACGTATAAATTCCCCTGCCTTGTGCAGGGGAATTGTGCGGAATCGCACATGTTTCATGTGCGATGCAGGAACAGGATTCTTGCGTGGAATTCTGTATGCACGAGAAAGGGTATACAGAAAAATAGTATAGTAGAAAAGTATAGTAGAAAAAGTATTGTAGTAAACGTATAGTATGTAGAGTTAGAAAGGCGAGAAGAGAAAACAAATGAATCGAATTACAATTGGAATTTTTGCGATTATCATCATTTACTTGTTAGGAATGGTGGCAGTCGGCGTGTATTTTATGAAGAAAAATAATTCAGCTGGAGACTATTATCTTGGTGGTCGAAAGCTTGGACCAGTGGTAACAGCAATGAGTGCAGAGGCATCAGATATGAGTAGTTGGCTTTTGATGGGATTACCCGGATTGGCTTATTTGACAGGTGTAGCAGATGCAGCATGGACGGCAATCGGTCTGGCAATTGGAACCTATTTGAACTGGTTGATTGTAGCGAAAAGATTACGTCGATATACCGTAGTTGCAAACAATTCTATTACAATTCCTGAATTTTTTTCCAATCGATATCGAGATAAGAGTAAGATCCTAGTTGCAATTTCTGCAATCTTTATTGTGATTTTCTTTATTCCTTATACAGCATCTGGTTTTGCAGCATGTGGAAAGTTGTTTTCAACTTTGTTCCATGTGCCTTATGTGCAGGCAATGGTAGTCAGTGCAGTTGTTATTGTGGCATATACCGCTTTGGGTGGGTTTTCTGCAGCGAGTACTACGGATTTGATCCAGAGTATTGTAATGACAGGGGCATTGATCTGTGTGGTATTATTTGGTGTGAATGCGGTTGGAGGATTTGATGTGGTCATGACAGAGGCAGGAGAGCTTCCAGGCTATTTGTCTTTGACACAGTCCCATGTGAATGGACAGGCAACAGAGTATGGAACGATTAAGATTGCCTCTATGTTGGCCTGGGGACTTGGTTATTTTGGAATGCCTCACGTGTTGCTTCGCTTTATGGCCATTCGTGATGAAAATGAAGTAAAGATTTCTAGAAGAATTGCAACCATTTGGGTTGTGATTTCTATGGCAGTAGCTATTTTTATTGGTTTGATTGGACACAGCATGACAAATAATGGTGTGATTGGAGCATTGGAAGGCGCAGATTCTGAAAAATTAATTATCATTATCGGTACGTTGATGAGTAAAACAGGTGCTTTAGGTATTCTGGTAGCAGGTTTGATCATGTCTGGTATTTTGGCATGTACCATGTCTACTGCGGATTCTCAGTTGTTGGCGGCATCTTCTAGTATTTCACAGGATTTGCTTCGAGATGTGTTCCATATGAAGGTCAGTGACAAGACTTCTTTGATTGCGGCACGAGTGACCGTGCTTGTGATTGCAGTTATGGGTGTGTTCCTAGCCATTGATCCAAACAGTTCGGTGTTCAATATTGTTTCCTTTGCCTGGGCAGGTTTTGGAGCAGTATTTGGACCAGTGATGTTGTTAGCGCTTTTCTGGAAACGTTCCAACCGCTATGGTGCTATGGTCAGCATGGTGTCCGGTGGTGTGATGATTTTCGTATGGAAATATTTGGTGCGTCCTATGGGGGGAGCATGGGATATTTACGAATTACTTCCAGCATTTTTGGTGGCCATGGTGTTAAATATTGTGGTTAGTTTGTTGACAAAAGCGCCAGAACAAGAAATCTTAGATGAGTTTGATCAGGTGGCAAGAGGATAATACGTGGCAGTTCAAAAAAAAGAAGGAAATTTTTATTGAAATTTTTATTCTTCCATACTATCATAGAAACTACCAGAGATAATTCAAAAAGGATGGGAAAAAAGTGTATAAGGCATGTATATTTGATTTAGACGGAACATTGACAGATACATTGGACTCTATGACTTATTCTGTAAATGCAACGTTAAAAGAGATGAACTTACCTGAGATTACATCAGAGCAGTGTCAAGCTTTCGTAGGCAACGGGGCACGGTATTTGATGGAGAAAGCAGTGTCAGTGTCCGGCGAGGAACACTTAAGTCGCTTGGAGGAAGCCATGGATCGATATGGCAGAATCTTCGATCAGAATTGCACCTATCATGTAGTACCTTATGATGGCATTTTATCCATGCTGGAGGCAATGCAGCAGAAGGGAATACGGTTGGCGGTTCTGAGCAACAAGCCACACAAACAGGCGGTTCATGTAGTAGAGGAGATTTTTGGAAAGGGACGATTCCAAATCGTTCAAGGACAAAAAGAAGGTGTGCCAAGAAAACCTGATCCAACAGCTGCGATTTCCATTGCCAAACAGCTTGGAATGACACCAGATGAAGTGGTGTACATTGGAGACTCAGAGGTAGATGTGGCCACTGGTCTAGCAGCAAAGATGTTGACCATTGGTGTGTCATGGGGATTTCGGAAAAGACAGGTTTTAGAAGAGGCTGGTGCCACATACATTGCAGATCATCCTTTAGAAATTATGAAATGGATAGAATAGGGAGGTTTTGAAACATGAATGAATACAGTGAGGAGTGTTTGATGACGTTTTTAAAAAAACAGTCACAATTATTTGATGAACCGGTTGCAGAGACACCGGAAGAGGCAGAAGCATTTCTGGAAGACTGTATGGCAGTTGTTGTTGATTCCTTGGATGAAGTACGGGAATATTTTGAAGAGAATGGTGCAGATGTAGACTCTATGAGCCAGGATGAACTGGAAGAGGCGTCCGAAGTATTTGCACTTCCAAATGGACAGTACTTAGTTGTAGAAGGCTAAGAATATTAGGACATGATAAGCAAAGGGGGACTGGGATGACCGGTTCCCTTTTTACATAGCACAGGGGGACAGAAAAAGATTTGAAAAGATTGGAGATTGTACTGTGAAAACATATTATATCAATGGAACAATTGTGACCATGGAAGAGAGTTTATATGCAGAGGCATTGGCTGTGGAGGATGGAAGAATTGTAGCAGTAGGAACAAAGAAAGAGATCTTGGTTGGAAAAGAAGAGGAAGATCAGGTAGTAGATCTGCAGGGAAAGACATTGCTACCAGGTTTTATCGATGGTCATTCTCATTTTGTAGGAACTGCCAATTCCATGACACAGTGTGATTTGTCTGATTGCACCAGTTTTCAAGATATTATAGAGGCTATGAAAGCATTCAAGGAGCAGCGCGGTCTGGGAGAAGAAGAGTGGCTGTTGGGATGCAATTACGACCACAACTTTTTGAAAGAAGGATACCATCCAGATCGATATGTGCTGGATCAGATCAGCATCACCAATCCGATTTTACTTGTTCATGCGTCTTCTCATATGGGAACAGCAAATAGTCGTGCTCTGGAACTGGGGGGCGTGGATGAACACAGCGAGGATCGAGAGGATGGGCGTTATGGTCGTGTGGAAGGAACCAACATCCCAAATGGATACATGGAAGAGAAGGTTTTCTTGGAATTCCAGGCGAAAATTCCAATGCCATCTTTTGAAAAGTTGATGCAGCTTATCGGAGAAGCACAGAACTTGTATGCTAGTTACGGTATCACAACAATCCAGGATGGAATGGTGGGACAGCCATTGTTTCAGTTGTTAAAAGCAGCTTCTGACATGGGCATTTTGAAAGCCGATGTGGTTGGATATTTGGATGTAATGACAGCAGCAGACTTGGTGGAGAAGATGCCACAGTATGTGGAAAACTATCAGAATCATTTTAAAATTGGTGGATATAAAATCTTTTTGGATGGGTCTCCACAGGGAAAAACAGCGTGGATGTTGGAGCCATATGAGGGAGAGACAGAATATTGTGGATATCCGATCCACAGTGATGAGAAGTTGAAGGAATATATTACTGTTGCCTTGGAACATGGACAGCAGTTGTTGGCGCATTGCAATGGAGATGCGGCAGCAGAGCAGTATGTGACCCAGTTTGAGCAGGTGTTGGCAGAACGATGGGATAAGGACAGCCATCGTCCTGTGATGGTACATGCCCAGTTAGTACGAAAAGAACAGTTAGAGCGTATGAAGGATATTGGAATGATGCCAAGCTTTTTCGTGGCGCACACCTATTATTGGGGAGATATTCACATGAAGAATTTCGGGCCAGAACGTGGAAGTCGTATTTCTCCTGTGAAAGATGCAGTTGATCTGGGGCTGAAGTACACCTTTCATCAGGATACACCAGTGGTGCCACCTGATATGATGCGTACGGTATACAGTGCAGTGAACCGTATTTCTAAGTCTGGGCAGCAGATTGGAACCGAGGAACGAATTTCAGTATTGGATGCGCTGAAAGCAATTACGATTTATGGAGCTTATCAGTATCATGAAGAGACAGAAAAAGGCTCTCTTTGTGTTGGAAAGAAAGCTGACTTTGTAATTTTGGACCAAAATCCGTTGGAAGTTCCAGTGGAGCAGTTAGCGGAAGTACAGGTGTTGGCAACTATCAAGGAAAATGAAGTAATCTATCAGAAAGATGATAAAAGTTGCAAATGAGAAGAAATAAAATGAGGATGAAATATGATTAAAACAATATTGTGGGATGTAGATGGGACTTTGCTAGATTTTTTGGCTGCCGAAAAAGCAGCTTTGCAAAGTTTATTCGAAGAGTTTGGCATGGGAGAATGTACAGAGGAACGGATTGCGCGCTATTCTAAAATCAATCGCGGGTATTGGGAGAAATTGGAGCGTGGAGAACTAACAAAACCACAGGTTTTGGTAGGACGTTTTCAGGAGTTTTTTGAAACAGAAGGTTTGGACCCATCGGTTGCGTCAGACTTTAACGCAAAGTATCAGCTTCGTTTGGGAGACACTATTGTGTATTGTGATAACAGTTATGATATTGTCAAATCTTTGCAGGAAAAGGTAAATCAGTATGTGGTTTCCAATGGAACAATCATTGCTCAGACAAAAAAATTGAAATTGTCTGGATTGGGAGCATTGATGGATGGTATTTTTCTGTCCGAAGATTTGGGAGTAGAAAAGCCAAATCTTGGATTTTTTGATCAGGTCTTTGCCAATATCAAACCTTGCAAAAAGGAAGAAATTTTGATTGTAGGGGATTCTCTGACCAGTGACATTTGTGGAGGAAATAACGCAGGCATTCAGACTTGTTGGTACAATCCGAGAAAAGAGAACGCAAAACCAGACTACAAAATCGATTATGAGATTGAAAATTTACAAGAAATTTACAAGATTTTACAGGCTGTTTCTTAGAACAGAGGTTTACAGATTTTTAAAAATCGATTATAATGAAAACCGAGTCTGAAAAATAACTTGTAGATTGATTGAAAAAGGAGGCGAAAGTATGGACAGTTGTGATAGTCGAGGTCGAAGTAAGAACACAGATGGAAGAGACTTGGAAGAATTTCAGGTGTCTGTAGTTTCGCCTGATTTTATATAGGTCTCTTTCCATTGTAAGAAGTTTTGTACCCTTTTTGGGAGAAAAGGAGGCTTATAATGGAAAAAGAAGTATTGAAAGAATTGAATTATGTGGATCAGATTGTTGCGCTGATCCGAAGTGGCTTAAGTAAAGAAGAACTGGTAGATCAGTTAAGCGATTACCATGAAAATGATATTGCCCAGAGTTTGGAATTGTTGACCAAAGAGGAACGTGCGGAGTTGTACGACGCATTGGGACCGGAACTGGTTTCTGACATTTTGTCTTATATTGAGGAACCGGAAGAATACATTCAGGAGTTGGGCATTGACAACTTAGCTGCTGTCATCAATGAGATGGATTCTGACGATGCGGTGGATTTGTTAGAAGAGTTGGATGAAACAACCAAAGATCAGTTGCGTCCGATCTTGGACGAGGATGTGAAAGCAGATATCCGACTGATCAATTCTTATGATGACGAAGAAATCGGTAGTTTGATTACAACCAATTATATTGAAATCTCAAAGAATCTGACCATTCGTCAGGCTATGCATGAGCTAGTTCGGCAGGCAGGAGACAATGACAATATTTCCACCATTTATGTATTGGATGAAGAAGAAAAATTCTGCGGAGCCATTGATTTAAAGGATCTGATCATTGCCAGAGAACATGATGATCTGGATTCTCTAATTATTTATTCTTATCCATATTTGATGGATCATGAGAAAATTTCCGAAAGCATTGAGAAAATTAAGGACTATGCAGAAGATTCTTTGCCAGTGTTGAATGAAGAACACGAGATCATCGGAATCATCACAGCCCAAGATGTTGTTGAGGCAGTTGACGATGAGTTGGGAGAAGATTATGCGAAGTTCGCTGGTTTGACTGCAGAGGAAGATTTAAAAGAAACGACAGTGGAAAGTATGAAAAAACGTTTGCCATGGCTTATCGTACTTCTCTTTTTAGGAATGGGCGTATCTAGCATTGTCGGTGCATTTGAAAGTGTGGTAGCGGTGCTTCCAATTGTCATTTGTTTTCAGTCTTTGATCTTGGACATGGCGGGAAATGTAGGAACTCAGTCATTGGCTGTTACCATTCGTGTGTTAATGGATGAAGATCTGAAGGGAAAAGATAAGTTCAAGTTGGTAATCAAAGAAATCAAGGTTGGATTTGCAAATGGAATTTTACTTGGTTTATTGTCTTTGTTATTCCTTGGTTTGTATATCAAGTTCTTTAAGGGATATGATTTAGTTCATGCATTATGGATTTCTGGTTGTGTGGGCGTTTCCTTGCTGGTAGCTATGATTATCTCCAGTTTGGTAGGAACTTTAGTACCACTATTTTTCCACAAAATCAAGGTGGATCCAGCGGTAGCTTCTGGCCCATTGATTACAACAGTCAACGACTTGATTGCGGTAGTGACTTACTATGGTTTGGCTTGGCTGATTTTGATTGAGTATGTACATTTGGTATAGCAAATATATCGAAATAAGGTGTAAGGTGCATCGAGATGGATGTACAGAAAAATAGAGTATATTATCAGTGAAAAATAGTATATGGAATAATAAGAAGACCCGGTAAGTGATTGCCGGGTCTTTTAGAGAAATGATATTAGGAGGTACAAATTAATGCAGTATGCAGTTTCATTTTTAGAAGGAATCATCACATTTATCTCCCCTTGTTTATTGCCGATGCTTCCGCTTTACATTTCCTATTTTGCAGGTGGTGGAGAGCGTAGCACAGGGAAAACGTTAAAGGGAGCCTTTGGTTTTGTGGCTGGTTTCTCCATTGTCTTTATGATGTTGGGAGCTTTGGCGGGAACGGTAGGTAGTTTTTTGCATGAATATCAGACCGTGGTCAATGTCGTGTCTGGTGTGATCGTGATTTTCTTCGGCTTGAACTTCCTTGGAGTATTCAAGCTGAATTTATTTAAAGGCATCCAAAAGGATGTGAAAACGGATAATATGGGATTTTTCTCTGCCATGGTCTTTGGTATGATTTTTTCCATTGGTTGGACCCCATGTGTGGGTACTTTCCTTGGATCTGCTTTGTTGCTGGCATCCCAGCAAAGTCATGTGGTAGCAGGAACCTTGATGTTGCTGGCCTATTCTTTGGGCTTGGGAATTCCATTTATCTTAAGCGCGGTACTTATTGATTATTTGAAATCCGCATTTAATTGGATCAAGAAAAATTATAAGATCATCAACTTGGTTAGCGGAATTTTGCTGATCATCATCGGTGTAATGATGGCCACAGGGATGTTTGGAAAATGGATTGGATTATTTAGTTAAGAAATAAAAGGCCGAGTGTGAAAAGACAGGAGTATGTATGGATAAGAAGAAAAAAGGTTTGATCATTGTATTGGCGCTTGTGCTGTTGATCGGAGGAGCGTCGGTGTTGTATAAAAAATTGGGGCAAAAGGTAGGCGTTGAGCAGTTGGTTGCCCAAGAAGGAGTAGGAGAAACAGCTAGTGGAAAAACAGAGGATGGCAAAAAGGAAAACAGTGGAGATGCCAATACTCAGGCTTCTGGAGAAGAAGTGGCTCAGGAAGATGAGGAAGAACTGGTAAAGGCTCCAGACTTTGTAGTCTATGACGGAGACGGAAATCAGGTTCACTTGACGGATTATGTGGGAAAACCATTGGTCGTCAACTTTTGGGCAAGCTGGTGTGGACCATGCCAGATGGAAATGCCTGACTTTCAGAAAAAGTACGAGGAGATAGGAGATGAGGTACAATTTCTGATGGTGAATATGACCGATGGCTCTCGTGAGACGGTGGAAAAAGCGTCTGCATTTATTGGGGATCAGGGGTATACCTTCCCAGTTTTCTTTGACAAGGATGGAGATGCAGCACAAACCTATGGTGCCTATTCTTTGCCAACTACCTTCTTCATTGATGCAGAAGGTTATGCAGTGGCACAGGCAAAAGGGGCTATTGACATGCCAACTTTGCAGAAAGGAATTGATCTGATCACAGAGTAAATTTGAAAGGGCTTGCAACGGGGTGTGCAAGCTTCTTTTTTGATTGTCCCTAGTGACAAAGCAGGTGCTATCTTGTACAATGGTAAACGACGTGAATACAAACGGAGGGAAGAAACATGTATATTATCGTGGGACTTGGAAATCCTACCAAGGAATATGAAGGAACAAGACATAATGTTGGATTTGAAGTCATTGATCGTTTGGCGGATAAATACAGCATTTCTGTGGATGCAAAGAAGCATCGCGCATATATAGGAAAAGGCATGATCGCTGGGCAGAAGGTTATTTTGGTAAAACCACAGACCTATATGAACTTAAGTGGAGAAAGTGTAAGAAGCCTGTTGGATTATTATAAAATTGATGAGGAAGAGGAACTACTCGTTGTGTACGATGACATTAGTCTGGACAATGGACAAATCCGGATCCGTGCCAAAGGAAGCGCAGGTGGACATAATGGAATCAAAAATATCATTGCCCACTTGGGGGGACAGGTCTTTCCTCGAATCAAAGTGGGGGTAGGAGAGAAACCACCAAAATATGATCTTGCAGATTATGTGTTGGGACATTTTTCCAAGGCAGAGCAGGAATTGATGGAGGAAGGATATGACAAAGCCATCCATGCCATTGAGTTAATTTTGCAGGATGAAATGAACGAAGCCATGAACGAGTACAATCGAAAGAAGAAAGAAGCTTAAATTATGAAAGCATTGACCATGCCACTGACAGAGCTGGCGGATTATGAAGCAATTATCAAAAACCGTACAACTGAATATGGAATGTTGCAGATTGCAGGATGTGTGAATTCTCAGAAGACCCATTTGATGTATGCCTTGAGCAATGGAATCCGGTATCGTCTAGGTGTCTTTTCTAGTGAGGAAAAAGCAAAGCAAGCATACGACGAATATCGATTTTTGGACGACAATGTGTATTTTTTCCCAGCCAAAGATCTGTTGTTTTATCATGCAGATCTCAAAGGAAAATATTTGTTGGGACAGCGTATGGAAGTGGTGCGGGCACTGATTGAATCTTCAAAAGAGGTGGAACTGACCATTTTGACCACCTCCGATGCGTTATTAGATGGATTGACGCCGTTAGAGGAGCTGGCAGGTAGCCAGATTCATTTGGAAGTGGGAGATGCATTGGATTTTACCAATTTGCAGGAACAGCTGGTAGATATGGGATATTTGCGAGAGGTGGAGATTGAAGGACCAGGACAGTTTGCTGTGCGTGGAGGTATCATCGACATTTATCCTTTGACAGAAGAAGTACCGGTGCGAATTGAACTGTGGGGAGATGAAATCGATTCCATTCGTACCTTTGACGTGGATAGTCAACGTTCTATTGAGAACCTGGGAGAAATTGACTTGTATCCAGCGGCAGAATTGACGGGGACAAAAGAAAATAGTGTCTCTTTTTTGGATTATTTTCCAAAGAAGCATACCTTACTGTTTTTGGATGAGCCCATCCGTTTGACCGAGCGCTGTGAAACGGTGGAGGAAGAGTATCGGAAAAGTGTGGAAAATCGAGAGGATGTGGAGGAAACCGTCTTTACCACGGAAGCCATTGTGGAAAAAATCAATGGCTACAGTAGTATCGGATTTACGGTGTTGGAATCCAAATGTCCTGGTTATCATATGCGCAACATTTATTCCATTCCAGCGAAAAGTGTGAATCCATACAACAATAGTTTTGAAATGTTGACCCGAGATTTGAAACGATTAAAACGAAGTGGATATCGAGTGGTGCTGTTATCCGGTTCTCGTACAAGAGCGAAACGCTTGGCAGAGGATTTGCGAGATTATGATTTAAGTAGTTTTTACAGTGATGAAGAGGATCGTCTGGTACAAAGCGGAGAAATTCTTGTGACTTACGGACATGTGGCAGAAGGATATGAGTATCCCATGCTGAAGTTTATGGTCATTTCTGAGTCTGATATTTTCGGACGAAAAAAGAAGAAAAAGAAACGAAAACAATATGACGGCCAGAAAATCCAGAACTTTACAGAGTTAAAAGTAGGAGACTATGTGGTCCATGAAAATCATGGATTGGGGATTTACCAGGGAATCGAAAAAATTGAGGTAGATAAAGTTACTAAGGATTATATGAAGATTGCTTATGCAGGCAATGGCAATTTGTATCTGCCAGCTACTCAGCTGGACCTGATCCAGAAATATGCCGGTGCCGATGCTAAGAAGCCAAAGTTGAACAAGTTAGGAACGTCTCAGTGGACGAAGACAAAAAACCAGGTGCGTAGTGCGGTGAAAATCGTGGCGAAGGATCTGGTGAATCTCTATGCTAAAAGACAACAGGCAGATGGGTATGAATATGGACCAGATACGTTATGGCAGACGGAATTTGAGGAAATGTTTCCTTTTGAGGAGACGGAAGATCAGCTGCAGGCTATTGAAGATACCAAGCGGGATATGGAAAGCCACAAAATCATGGATCGCTTGATTTGTGGAGACGTAGGATTTGGAAAGACCGAGGTAGCCATTCGTGCAGCCTTCAAGGCAGTCCAGGAAGATAAACAGGTGGTGTACTTGGCGCCAACAACCATTTTGGCTCAGCAGATTTACAACACCTTTGTACAGCGAATGAAAGAATATCCAGTGAAAATCGGATTGCTTTGTCGTTTCCGTACGCCAACGGAACAGAAGAAAACCATTGAAGAACTGAAAAAAGGGATGGTGGACATTGTCATCGGAACGCACCGTGTATTGTCTAAGGATGTAGAATTCAAAGATTTGGGACTGTTGATCATTGATGAGGAACAGCGTTTTGGAGTGACTCATAAAGAGAAAATCAAACATTTGCGGGAAAATGTGGATGTGCTCACTTTGACGGCAACGCCAATCCCAAGAACGTTACATATGAGTTTAATTGGAATCCGGGATATGAGTGTCCTGGAAGAGGCGCCTATGGATCGAATGCCAATTCAGACTTATGTCATGGAGTACAACGATGAAATGGTACGAGAGGCCATTGAGCGTGAGTTATCCCGAGGGGGACAGGTGTATTATGTATACAACCGAGTCAGTGATATTGCTGACGTGGCAGGACGCATTCAAAAGCTGGTGCCTGATGCCAATGTTACCTTTGCTCATGGACAAATGAACGAGCGCCAGTTGGAAAATATTATGTGCGATTTTGTCAACGGAGACATTGATGTATTGGTGTCTACTACCATCATTGAGACCGGACTGGATATTTCCAATGCAAATACAATGATCATCCACGATGCAGATAAAATGGGCTTATCTCAGCTGTATCAGTTGCGAGGTCGTGTGGGGCGATCCAATCGAATGGCCTATGCATTTTTGCTCTATCGAAGAGACAAGCTGTTAAAGGAAGTGGCAGAGAAACGTTTAGCTGCCATTCGAGAATTTACCGATCTGGGATCCGGTTTTAAGATTGCTATGCGTGATCTGGAAATCCGTGGTGCCGGAAACTTGCTGGGAGCAGAGCAGCATGGCCATATGGAAGCTGTGGGGTATGACTTGTACTGCAAAATGTTGGGAGAAGCGGTAAAACAGGAAAAAGGTGAGTTGGAGGAAGACGTTTTTGCAACGACCATTGATTTGAATGTAGATGCATATATTCCAAATGGTTACATTCCAAACGAATTCCAGAAGTTGGATGTCTATAAGCGCATTGCCAGCATTGAAAATGAAGAGGAAATGGATGACATGCTGGAAGAACTCATTGACCGTTTTGGAGAACCACCGAAGAAGGTACAGCAGTTGCTGCAGATTGCTATGTTAAAGGCATTGGCCCACGAGGCATCTGTCACCGCAGTGGAACAAAAAGGAGACCAGATTAAAGTGGTCATGTACGAAAAGGCTAAAGTTTGTCCAGAACGAATTCCAGGGCTTATTACAGCTTACCGCAACACCTTAGTTTTAAAACCAGAGAATCCACCGTATTTTTTATATGAGAAAAAAGGGCACAACAAAAAGGATAAAGAGGATTTGTTGGAAATTGTGAAAAAGCTGTTAAATGACATCAAAACCTTGTTGGAATAAATCAAACGTCTTATAATAGCCTATAACGTGAGAAGAAAGGAGTGTATGCCAAATAGTTCTGGAGAATGTACATTTTCAAGGGGCTTGGTATACAAGAAATCGACAGATGAAAACACGAATGGGAAAACAATTAGGAAAACGAATGGCGGCTTTTGGAGTAGCAATGGTGCTTTGTGCCTCTTTGTTGACGGGATGTGGATCTTTTGACGAGACAGAAGTTGCCATTACCATTGGAGAAGATCAGGTTAGTGCAGGTATGGCCAATTTCTTTGCCAGAATGCAACAAGCTCAGTACGAGTCTTATTATGCGAATATGATGGGAACGACAGGAAAAGAAATGTGGGGGCAGAAGGTAGACGATAAGAATATGACCTTCGAGGAATCTGTGAAAGAAGGTTTGCTAACATCTTTGGAGAACATGTATTTACTGAAGCAACACGCAGAGGAATTTGACGTAGTGATCACTCCAGAGGAGCAGAAAGAGATTGAAAAAGCGGCGGAGAAGTTCTTGGATGCCAATGCTTTGGAAGACAAAGAAGCAGTGTCTGGCACCGTAGACAATGTGGAAGAATTTCTGCAGTTGGCAACGATTCAGAAGAAAATGGAAGGTCTAATGAAAGCAGGAGTCAACGAAGAAGTGACGGACGAGGAAGCAGAAGGAAAAGACAAAGCGAGTATTATAGAAGAACGCAAGCAGGCAAAATACGACGATCTGTTGGAAGCCTGGAGAAATGAGACAAAGATTGAAGTCAACGAAAAAGTCTGGGAGCAGATTGATTTCCAGAAACTTGGCGTAACTGTAAAAGATAGTGCCGATCAGTATGAGGATGGGCCGGTTGCGGTAGAGTAGGGAACGGAGTTATATGATTATAAAAAGGAATCGGGAAACCGGTTCTTTTTTATTTGTAAAAATGAAAGTATAAACAATACATAAAATTGATAAACAATAAACAAATAATATCTAAAAAAAGAATTGCATCGTCACACATTTACCAGTATAATGAGGTTAGTTTGTGGTAACTAATAAAGTACCGCTTAGAAAATGGAGGATAGAACATGGGATACGATTACGGAAAAATCTGGGTGGCAGGTGCCTCCGGACGTGTTGGTACAATGATTCGAAATGAATTGGATATGAGAAACGTAGAATTATACGAAACGGATCTGGAAGATGTGGATATCACATGTGCAAAAGATGTTACTTTATTTGGAATGAGAAACCGTCCAAATACCATCATCAACTGTGCAGGAATCGATCCGGAAGCTTGTGAGGAAGATGTGGAACTGGCTTACAAGGTCAATGCATTGGGAGCGAGAAACCTGGCTGCTATTGCTCGTAAAATTGATGCCAGAATCATTCAGCTTTCTACAGATGATGTGTTTAGCACATCAGAGGATTGCAAGTTCCATGAATTCGACACACCAAATCCAGTGACTGTGTATGGAAAGACAAAATTTGCAGCAGAGTCTTTTGTGAAAGAACTTTGTCCCAAGCATTTGATCATCCGTAGCTCTTGGATCTATGGAAAAAGTGGAAAGAACTTTGTCAATGATGTGATGGAAAAGGCAGATGCTGGAAAAGAAATTGTGGCAGCAGTGGACGAATATGCTGTTCCAACTAGTGCAAGGGAAATTTCCAAAGTAATTTTGCGCTTGATTCGTGAAGAACAGGATGGTATTTACCATGCAGTGTGCGGTGGAACACGTTGTAGCCGTTATGAGCTTGCACAGGAAATCTTGCGCCTGATGGGCAAGGAAGAGGTGACTTTAACTGGCAAAAAACGTCAGGAGATCCGTGAAGACTTGGTTGGAGCAGATTATACAGTTTTGGATAATATGATGCTTCGTATGTGTGGCATTCAGGAACCGATTGATTGGAAAGAAGCATTGAAAGAGTATATTGTAGGCTAGGATTTTGAAGAGAGGATGAACATATGGAGAAGAAAGAAAAGAAAAAATTGGGACTGACCACTATCATCTTCATTAGCCTTCTGTTGGGAGCAGTTGCAGGTATTGTGTTGCATTACTGGGTTCCAGAAGGATATGTGAGAGATACGGTGATCATCAACGGCGTCTTTTATGTAGTGGGAAATGGATTTTTACGTGCCATGCAGATGTTGGTAGTACCGCTTGTTTTTTGCTCTTTGGTGTGCGGAAGTATGGCCATCGGAGATACGAAAACATTGGGAAAAGTAGGAGTGAAGACCATTGGTTTCTACTTGGTGACAACTGCCCTTGCCATTACTTTGGCATTAACTGTAGCAAACTTGATCAATCCAGGAATCGGTTTGGATATTAGTAGTATCGAGACAGCAGAAACAACAGCAGCAGAAGCAGCTCCATTTTCTGATATTTTGTTAAATATCATTCCAAAGAATCCAATCCAGGGATTGGCAGAAGGAAATATGTTGCAGATCATTTTCTTTGCGATTTTTGTAGGAATCTTGCTTGCGAAACGTGGAGAGAGAGCGGCAACGGTGGCACAGTTCTTTACACAGTTTAACGACTTGATGATGGATATGACCATGGCAGTTATGAAAGTGGCTCCAATCGGAGTGTTCTGTCTCATTGCCAAAACATTTGCTGGAATTGGATTTGATGCCTTCCTTCCAATGTTGAAATACATGTTCGCCGTGTTCTTCGCATTGATGCTTCAGGGCTTTGGTGTGTACCAGATTCTGTTGAAGGTGTTGACAGGATTGAATCCAATCAAGTTTATCAAAAAGTTTTTGCCAGTTATGGGATTTGCATTTTCCACAGCAACTTCCAATGCCACTATTCCATTGTCTATTGAGACTTTGGATAAAAAGCTGGGAGTTTCAAAGAAGATTTCTTCCTTTACTATTCCGTTGGGAGCAACCATCAATATGGATGGTACAGCCATCATGCAGGGTGTTGCCGTAGTATTTGTGGCACAGGCTTTTGGAATCAACTTGACACCAGTAGATTACCTGACAGTAATTGCAACTGCTACCATCGCATCCATCGGTACAGCAGGTGTACCAAGTGTTGGTTTGATCACATTATCTATGGTATTTACTTCCGTAGGACTTCCAGTGGAAGGAATTGCGTTGATCATGGGTATTGACCGTATTTTGGATATGACAAGAACCGCGGTAAATATTACAGGAGATGCAATCTGTACAATCATCGTTGCACATCAGGACAAAGAAGTGAAAAAAGAAGTGTTCAACGA
>Mya_p2__coassemble_629_pt1 | contig 34104 bp, 30 predicted proteins | sample Mya_p2__metabat2_high_PE_023 | metagenome-assembled genome bin Mya_p2 | reverse complement strand
ATGGTGGCTTGTCCTCCTTTTTGATATTTTTCCTTGTTTCTTTTGTTGTTATTATAATATCTCACGAAAGATAAAATGTCAACACTTATTTTGAAAATAATTGAAAAATTATATAAATTAACAGACAATAATAAAATAAAAAGTAAATAGTTGACAAATATCGAGGCGAATGAAATGGATGGAAAAAAAGAAGAGAGTTGTGTTACACTATAGGAAGCATTATGTAAAAAGAAGTAAAAAATATGGAGGGATGATTATGGTTTTAGAAAAGGGAAGACCAGCTTCTGTAGAGGGGCGATTAGATAAAGAACTACGAGTATATGATTTTCTGGAGCAGTTGGGAATTGAGTATGAGAGAGTGGATCATGAAGCTGCCATGACGATGGAAGCCTGTGAAGAAGTAGATCAGGTATTGGGTGCGCAGATTTGCAAAAACTTATTGCTCTGCAATCGTCAGGAAACAGAATTTTATATGTTGCTGATTCCTGGAGACAAACCATTTAAAACAAAATTCTTATCGGCACAGATTGGATCAGCCCGTTTGTCCTTTGCGAAAAGAGAATATATGGAAGAATTTTTAGATATCACCCCAGGTTCTTTAAGCGTGCTAGGATTAATGAATGACAAAGAGAAAAAGGTTCGTTTACTGATTGATGAAGATGTGATGAAGAAAGAGTATTTTGGGTGTCATCCATGCATCAATACGTCCAGCTTGAAGTTCAAAACAGCTGACTTGGTTGCCAAAATCATTCCGGCACTGGGACATGAGCCAACAATGGTACAGTTACCAAGTACATTTTAAATCGTACAGTAAAATGAAACTGCCTAAGAATCGATAAAAGACTCTCAGGCAGTTTTTTAATCCCTATGCGTGTTGCTTTTTATTTATCTTTATCGTTTGATGTCATAATTCATGTTCATCAAGTTGCAGATTGTTTTTGCATCATCCGTAATGTTTCCATCGCCATGAATGGTGTGCTTGATCACGCTGCTGGCAACGGCAAAATTGATCATATCCATCGGATCGTAGTCATTCATCATGGCATAGATTAAGCCGCTGGCAAATGCATCGCCGCCGCCGACGCGGTCTAAAATAGTAAATGTGAAAAGTTTGCTTTCGTAAGTATGTCCTTGATACCACATATAAGCCTTTAGGCTATTTTCACTTCCGCTGTGTGCGTAACGAACGTGGCGTCCAATACATTGGATATTTGGATAGCGGGAAATAAACTTTTCAAACACTTCTGCTTGTTCCTCGTAGTTTGGTTGCAGAGGAATGTAATCTTTGGCATCTCCTTTTGTATGGTCGTTGTCATCATTCCATAAATGATATGGCTCAATGCCAAACAGTACATGCACATATGGAAGACATTGTGTACAAAAGTCACGGGCTTCTTCCCATGTCCAAAGAGTACTTCGAAAGTTTCCATCGAAACTGACAGTGATACCCAAATCATTTGCCACCTTTAAACAATCCAGGATAAAGGAACGACAGTTTTCACCCAGCGCAGGTGTGATACCACTCAAATGAAGCCATGTATAGTTCTTCAAAAGTGCAGGAATATCTACTGTGCTGAAGTCGTACTCTGCAAAGGCGCTGTGTTTACGGTCATAAGTGACTTTACTTGCACGGATTCCGTATCCAGTCTCCAAATAATAGGTTCCAAGACGATGGGTTGGAGTCTGTTCTGGTGTGCTTAAAATCACAGGTGCACAATGGACATCATTGCTTCGCAACATACGAATGGCACTTTTTCCAAGACTGTTATTTGGTACCACTGTAAAAAATGTGCTGTCAATTCCGAGGTTTGCGAGGGCCAAAGCAATGTTTGCTTCGCTTCCGCCATAGCTTGCATCAAAGGAATTGGTCATACGGATCTTTTCGTAATTCGGTGGAGTCAGACGAAGCAGAATTTCTCCAATGGTAATGAATTTCTCCTCATTTGCTTCAGGGAGGATAGATTGTTGTTGCATAGGGTCTCCTTTCTCATAGTTTAAAAATCATTTTTGGTTTGTAGAAAAAAATCTAGATGATATTCTTGATCTTTTTCATACTAACCATAGTGTAGATGTTTTCCATGATTTTGGCAAGGAAGATCTTTGGGAGAAAGGGTGTTATTTTTATGAAAATGGTATGTAAATTTGCTAGCCTTTTAAACTCGGTCACTATATAATGATGTATTATGACGAAACTCAGTTCTTTCACAATACGTGGAAAGGAAATGAGAGAAAAATCAAAGGAGGAAGAGAGTATGACATTTAGTCCAAATAGTACAATTTTATTTGTTTTGGCGGGTGCCATTATTCTGTTTGTGATTGCACAGTCGTTATTTTTTATGATTCGTGCATATCGAAGAGGAAAGGAGTTGGGGATGGATGTTTCTCAGATGAAGAAAACCATTCTGTCTACAGCTGTATTTACTGTTGCACCAGCCGTATCAATTTTATTAGGAGTGATCACACTTTCCAAGTTTTTGGGATTACCGTTGCCATGGTTAAGACTGAGCGTGATCGGCGCCATTACCTATGAGTTGCCAGCTGCAACATCCACTGCAAATGCATTGGGAATTTCACTTTCAGAAACCATCACAGACCCATCTGTTTACACTGCTATCGCATGGGTTATGACATTGGGGATTTTTCCAGGATTGATCTGGGTTCCATTGTTTATCAAAAAAATTCAGGGTGGTCTGATGAAAATTAAAAATAAAGACAGCAAGTGGGGAGACATTCTGATGACAGCGATGTTCCTCGGTATGATCTCTGCATTTTTGGGAATGGTATTTTCTGATATCCGATCCGGGTTAAAAGGATGGATTCCAATCTTTGTATTGTTGTTTTCGGCATTTTTAATGGCTATTTGCGGAATTTTGATTAAGAAATGTAATATGAAGTGGCTGGAAAATTATGCGCTTCCGATTAGTATGCTTGGAGCTATGATTTTTGCTACAATTATTACACCGATGATTGGAGGGTGAGAGACATGAAAAAGAGAAGTTATGAAGATATGACGCATGTATATGGAAGAATCTGGATCTTAAGTGCTCTTGGAATGATCTTCGCTTATCCGATCATTACCTGTATTTATTTTGGAGCATGGCCAGGTTGGAAACCTGTGTTGCAAGGTCTTTTGGGCGTTGCCCCAATTTTCTGGACTGTAGGATTGATCGAAGTCTTGACCTTTGTTCCGATGCTTGGAACGGCAGGATCTTATCTTGCGTTTGTAACAGGAAACTTAACTGGTTTGAAAGTCCCTGCAGCGTTGACTGCAATGGAAAATGCAAAAGTAAAACCGGGAACAGAAGAGGGAGAAGTGATTTCCACTATTTCTGTAGCAACTTCTTCCATTGTAACAACAGTGATTATTGCATTGGGAGTTGCACTTTTGGTTCCACTGACTCCGATTTTAAATCATCCAGCAGTGAAACCAGCTTTTGATAATATTCTTCCAGCATTGTTCGGTGGACTTGCAGTTGTATATGTAAGCAAGAACTGGAAAATTTCCATTGCACCACTTGTATTTATGATTGTATTATTCTTGCTTGTACCATCCCTTTCAGGTTCTGTAGGAGTACTTGTTCCAGTGGGAGCGTTGATTGCCATTGGTTCTGCAAGATATTTATACAAAAAGGGTCTCTTATAAGAAAATTTATTGAGAAAGAAGGAAGGCAAATGTTAGGAACTATTTTAGGAATTGTAGCATTGGCAATTGTTGTTTTTCTGGCGATTATTTTAGTACGTGCAGTAAACTTTAAGCCTAAAGCAGAGTTGAAGGCATCTTTGGAAGATGTGGAACTGGATGAAAATCGAATTGTGTGGGATATGCAGGAAATGATCCGTTGCAAGACCATTTCTTACAATGATGATGCTTTGATCGATAAGAAAGAATTCGAAAAGTTCCAGAAATTATTGCCAAAGCTGTATCCAAATGTACATGAAAAATGTGAGCGTCTGATGTTGGGCGTGAATGGAATGCTCTATTGCTGGAAAGGACGCAAAGAAGGTGATCCAATCGTATTGATGTCCCATTATGACGTGGTTCCTGTAGAAGAGTCTCAGTGGGAAAAACCAGCTTTTGAAGGAATTGTAGAAGATGGCGTCCTCTGGGGACGAGGGACATTAGATACAAAGGGAACACTTTGCGGAATCATGGAAGCAGCAGAGAAGTTGATCAAAGAAGGATTTGTCCCAGAACATGATATTTATTTTGCATTTTCTGGGCAGGAAGAGATCAATGGGCCAACTTGTCCAGCGATGGTAGATTGGTTTGAGCAGAACGACATCCATCCAGCGATGGTATTGGATGAAGGTGGCGCTGTTGTGGAAAATGTATTCCCTGGGGTAGAACGTGAATGTGCTCTCATCGGTATTGCAGAAAAAGGTTTGACCAATGTGGAGTTCCATGCAAAGAGCAATGGTGGGCATGCGTCTATGCCTCCAGTGCACACTATCGTAGGAGAGTTAGCGCAGGCTGTTGTTGATGTTGAAAAACATCCATTCCCAAGACAGATGACAAAACCAGTGTTGGAAATGTTGGATACATTGGGACGTCACTCCACATTCTTATATAAAATCTTATTTGCAAATATGTGGTGCTTCAGTGGGTTGTTTGACAAAGTATGTCAGAAATCTGGTGGAGAATTGAATGCCATGATCCGTACAACATGTGCTATGACAAAAATGCAAGGAGGAAAAGCATTTAACGTAATCCCACCGAAGGCATCTGTTGGTATGAATTTACGCTTGATTGGAAAAGATACAGTAGAATCTGCAAAAGCATATTTGGAAAAAGTGATCCACAATCCAAATATTGAAGTGACTGTGTTTGAAGGAAGAAATCCATCCATTGATTCTGACACATCTTGTGAAGAGTGGAATCTTCTTTGTCAGTCTGTAGCAGATACTTGGAAGAAAGCGATTGTTTCGCCATATTTGATGATGGCTTGTAGTGATTCTTGGTATTATAGCAGAATTACAGATCGTGTTTATAAGTTCTCTGCTATGAAGCTTTCCAAGGAAGAGCGTGGAATGATCCATGGAAATAACGAACGAGTTCCAGTGGAAACTTTGGTGAAAACTGTGGAATTTTACGTTCGTTTGATGAAAAAATGTTAACAAAAGAAGCACTTGCGTTGGAAGTGATTGAACGTCTCCGAAAGGAATATCCTGGCGCAAAGTGTACATTAGATTATGATGATGCATGGAAGCTGCTTGTGGGCGTTCGCTTGGCAGCTCAATGCACCGATGCTCGTGTGAATGTAGTAGTTGCAGACCTTTACGAAAAATATCCGGATGTCAATGCATTAGCGGAAGCTGAGGTAGACGATATTGAGACCATTGTGCGTCCTTGTGGATTGGGGCGAAGCAAGGCTCGTGATATAAGCGGATGTATGCGAATGCTTCGGGATGAGTTTGGTGGAAAAATTCCGGATACTATGGAAGAGTTATTGAAGCTTCCAGGTGTGGGAAGAAAAAGCGCCAACCTGATTCTTGGGGATGTATTTGGAAAACCGGCTATTGTGACAGATACGCACTGTATTCGCCTGGTTAACCGAATTGGATTGGTAGATGGTATCAAAGAGCCTAAGAAAGTGGAGATGGAACTATGGAAGATCATTCCACCAGAAGAGGGCAGTGATTTTTGTCATCGCCTTGTTTACCATGGACGAGACATTTGCACTGCAAGAACGAAACCATATTGTAATGAATGCTGTCTTCAGGACATTTGCGCAAAGGTTGGCGTGTAAAGAAAATGCAAATAGAAAACATTTTCAGAATGGAAAAATGTGTAGAAAAAGAGTATGCGTTGTGAGTGACGAGAAAGAAGGAAAGAAAAGATGTCAAAGAGCTTAGGAAGAGAACTCCTGACTTTCATCGAAAAAAGTCCCACTGCATTTCATGCAGTCCATACGATGAAAGAACGATTGGAAGCAGAGGGATACGAGAATTTGCTGGAAGGTCGTCCGTGGAACTTGAAGGTAGGAGGAAAATATTATGTGATGCGAAATGGCACATCTTTGATTTCTTTTCGGATTCCAAAGGAGGACTTTACTGGATTTCAGATGATGGCCAGTCACAGTGATTCTCCAACCTTTCGAATCAAAGAACATCCAGAAATGGAAGTGGAAAACGCTTATGTGAAGTTAAATGTAGAAGGGTATGGGGGAATGATCTGTTCCACTTGGTTTGATCGCCCATTGTCTGTGGCAGGTCGAGTGCTTGTAAAAACAGAGCAAGGAATCGAAAGTCGTCTGGTTCAAGTGGACCGAGATTTGCTTCTTATTCCAAGTCTTGCCGTTCATATGAATCGAAAAGCAAACGAAGAACAAAAATGGAATGTGCAAAAAGAACTCCTTCCCTTGTATGGAATGGTGGACTCTAAGGAAAGTTTTTTTGCAGTGATTGCAGAGTCAGCTGGTGTGGATGCGGAGAAAATTATAGGAAGTGATCTGTTTCTTTATAATCGCGTGAAAGGATCTATTTGGGGTGTAAAGGAAGAATTTCTTTCTTCTGGTAGACTGGATGACCTGCAGTGCGCCTTTGCCTCACTCAAAGGATTTTTGGAGGCAGAGGAGGGGGACAGTATTCCAATGCACTGTGTCTTTGACAATGAAGAAGTGGGAAGCAGTACGAAACAAGGGGCAGCTTCCACATTTTTGGTGGATACCTTACAGCGTATTTGTGAATGTTTGGGAAAAACACCTTCTCAGTATCGACAGGCAATTGCCAATAGCTTTCTGTTGTCTGCTGATAATGCTCATGCAGTGCATCCAAACTATGGCGAGAAAACTTGCCCAACCAATCGTCCGATTTTAAATAGAGGGATTGTGCTCAAATACAGTGCCAATCAGAAATACACCACCGATGGCGTGACAGCGGCGTTGTTTAAGACCATTTGTGAACGGGCAGAAGTTCCATATCAAGTATTTATAAATCGTTCGGATATGGCAGGTGGGTCCACATTGGGAAATATTTCTGCCAATCAAGTGGCGGTGAAATCCGTGGATATTGGAATGCCACAGCTGGCAATGCATTCTGCCTATGAAACGGCAGGAGTGGAAGATACGGCATATCTTGTGAAGGCAGCAAGAACATTTTTTGCAAGTTCTCTGGAAGAATTGCCGAACGAGTCCTATTTGGTTAAATAAATTGGGCTTTATCATATTTGATTTGAATAGAGGAAAGACAAGCTTACAAGATAGACTTATGGCGCAGTTTGCGTCGGAATGGAGACAAACATGTTATATACTTATCCAGATTATTACAAAGAGTTTCAATGTATTGCGGACAAATGTGAAGATACCTGCTGCGCTGGATGGCAGATTGTGGTAGATGAAGAATCTTTACAGCGTTACAAACAGGAAACAAGCGATTATAAAGAAACGTTACATGCATCGATTGATTGGAAGGAACAGGTTTTCCGACAGGACAAGGAAAAGCGCTGTGCCTTTCTGCGAGAAGATAACTTGTGCGAAATGTATATAAACCTTGGGGAAGAAAGTCTATGTAAAACATGTACCAACTATCCAAGACACATTGAGGAATTTGAGGACGAAAGAGAAATCTCCCTGTCCATCTCCTGTCCTGAGGTGGCAAGAATGTTGATTGCCAAGAAAGAACCTGTGAAGTTTTGGACAGTAGAAAAAGATGGAACAGATGAGTTTGAAGATTTTGATCCATTTTTATATTCTATGCTCCAAGATGCAAGAACCTGTCTTTTTGAAATTATTCAGAATCGAAAGCTTCCGATGGAAAATCGAATGGTGTTGAGTCTGGGACTTGCCTGGGATTTGGAGAATCGGGTCCAGGCAGGACAATTGTTCGAATGTGAAAATGTGATTGAAACCTACCGGAAACAAACTTATTTTGCGGCGGCTGGAAAAAAGGCAGATAATCTTCGAAGAAGTGTCCGCGGTCGTTATACCTTTTCTAGAAAAATGTTTGAAAATCTCCGGCAGTTTGAGTTGTTAAAAAAAGATTGGGAGTATGTCTTAAATGAAACGGAGATTTTGTTATTTTCTTATGGAACTGACAGCTACCGAAAGATTCATTCGGAATTTTATCAGTGGATCAGAGAACATGAGGATGCTTATGAGAAAGCCATGGCAGCAGGACTACATTTGGAAAAGTTGGATGACTGGAGTTGGGATATTTTCAGCGAACAGTTGATGGTATACTTTGTTTTCACATACTTTTGTGGTGCTGTTTATGACGGGAAAGTTTTGGAAAATGTGCAGATGGCGGTGGCCTGTATTTCCTTGATCTGGGATCTTTTGGCTGTTCGTTGGGTGAAAAATGAAAAACATTTGGATGCAGAAGATATCCGAGAAATCGTGTATCGATTTTCCAGAGAACTGGAACATTCCGATGAAAATAAAAACATTTTTTGGAAGTGTTTGGAGGCGCAAAAAGAGTTGTTTCGGTAAAAAAGACGAAAAAAAGAATTTAAACGAAATGAAAAGTAGGGATTTTGTTGTGTGCTTATAAAAAATCATAAATTAAAATAATAATAAAATCTGTGGGAATGGTTTTTTTCCAGATTTGTTCGTGTTACACTATGAGCGGATATAATGATAAGTATGTAAAATTGTTATATTCACTTATGTCAAATAGGGGATTTTATTTACAGAAAGACCTTGCAAGTCTGGATGAAAAATAGGATTTTAGATTTAATAATAGAAGAAAAGGAGACAGAAAATGGGTGGATTTTTTGGTGTAGCATCTACGAAAAACTGTACCTTGGAATTGTTTCATGGCGTAGATTATCATTCACATCTTGGTACAAGACGTGGAGGAATGGCAATGTATGGAGAGGATGGCTTCCAGAGAGCAATCCACAATATTGAGAATTCTCCATTCCGTACAAAGTTTGAGAAAGATGCAGGAGAGATGACAGGGCATCTTGGAATTGGCTGTATTTCTGATTATGAACCACAGCCATTGTTGATCCAGTCACATCTTGGAAGCTTTGCAATCACAACAGTAGGAAAAATCAACAACGAAGAAGAACTTTTAGAGACATTATACAAGCACGGACATGCACATTTCCAGGAGATGAGTGGTGGTAAGATTAATGCAACAGAATTGATCGCATCCTTAATCTGTCGCGCAGATTCTATTGTGGAAGGATTGCGTTATGTACAGGGACTGGTAGATGGTTCTATGACCATGCTTGTCATGACAAAGGAAGGTCTTTATGCAGCCCGTGATAAATATGGACGTACTCCACTTGTAGTGGGACAGCGTGAAGATGGATATTGTGTTTCCTTTGAAAGTTTCGCATACATCAATCTTGGTTACAAAGATTATAAAGAATTGGGACCTGCAGAGATTGTACACATTACTGCTGACGGAGTAGAAACTGTAAGCCCAGCTGGAGAAGAGATGAAGATCTGTTCCTTCTTGTGGGTATATTACGGTTATCCAAACTCTTCTTACGAAGGTGTCAATGTAGAGCAGATGCGTTACAAATGTGGAAGCATGCTTGCAAAACGTGATGGAGATGAAGTGAAACCAGATATCGTTGCAGGTGTACCTGATTCTGGAATCGCACATGCTATAGGATATGCAAATGAATCTGGAATTCCATATGCCAGACCATTTATCAAATATACGCCAACTTGGGCACGTTCCTTTATGCCAACAAACCAGAGCCAGAGAGAATTAGTTGCTAAGATGAAACTGATTCCAGTACAGGCATTGATTGAAGATAAAAAATTATTGTTGATCGACGATTCTATTGTTCGTGGAACACAGTTGCGTGAAACAACAGAGTTTTTGTACGAAAGTGGTGCAAAAGAGGTGCATGTGCGTCCAGCTTGTCCACCGTTGTTGTTTGGATGTAAGTATTTGAACTTCTCCCGTTCCAAATCCGAATTAGATCTGATCACGAGAAGAATTATTGCAGAGCGTGAGGAAGAGGTAACACCAGAAATCCTTGCAGAGTATGCAGATCCTACAAGCAAAAAGTACGACGAGATGGTAGAAGAGATCCGGAAACGTCAAAACTTTACTTCTTTGCGTTACCATCGTTTGGATGATTTGGTGGAAGCCATTGGAATTCCAAAATGTAAATTATGTACTTACTGTTTTGACGGAAAAGAGTGAGACGATTAGGAGGGGGAGTCCCCCTCCTTTTTGATTTCAAAATTCAGGAAAATATTCAAGAAAAAAATTTGAGAAAAAATTTGAGAAAAACAAAAAAAGTTGTTGACAGTTTAAAATGCGTATGATATTATATCACTTGTGTTAAGGATAACACAAACAAACGCGGGTGTAGTTCAATGGTAGAACACCAGCCTTCCAAGCTGGATACGTGGGTTCGATTCCCATCACCCGCTTTTTTCATGCTTAAAAATATAAAGTGTAAACTCTTGGAGTTTGCACTTTTTTTTGTTCTATTAAGGCAAATGGAATGGCCTGTAGACATTTCCAAATGTTCCATATGAATTATCAGAAAATAGAATGAAAAAAAATGAAAAGTTGTTCTTCCATTTTAGATGCTTATGGAGTATCATAGGAATATGGCACAATATCTTGTGTTAAAAAAGGACGAAAAACAACATATAGTTGTGGGAATAAGGATTGAGAAAAGCCTTATAAATAGGGAAAAAGCGTGTAAAATCAAAGAAAAGGGGTAGTGATACAGATGGATGTTAAGACAAATATCATTAAGAGAAATGGTAAAGAAGTTGATTTTGATGTTACAAAGATCACCAACGCAATTCGCAAAGCGAATAACGAGATTGATAAGCTCCATAGATTGAATGAGTACCAGATTGAAGCAATTGGTGACATGATCGCTCAGGAGGTAAGTCAATCTACTCATGCGGTCAATGTAGAAGATATCCAGGATATGGTTGAAACAGGGATCATGGGAATGCGCGGATATGAAGTAGCTCAGAAGTATGTGCGTTATCGTTATAAGAGAGAGCTTTCTCGTAAGTCAAACACAACAGACAATGGTATTTTAGCACTTCTGGATCATATCAATGAAGAAGTAAAACAGGAAAATTCCAACAAAAACCCAGTCATCAACTCTACACAGAGAGACTATATGGCAGGGGAAGTAAGTAAAGACCTTTCTAAGCGCGTACTTCTTCCAGAAGAGATTGTAAAAGCTCATGAGGAAGGAATTATTCATTTCCACGATACAGATTATTATGCACAGAGAGAACATAACTGTGATTTGATCAACTTGGAAGATATGCTTCAGAATGGTACTGTAATCAGTGAGACCATGATTGAGAAGCCACATAGCTTCTTTACAGCATGTAATGTTACAACACAGATTGTCGCACAGGTTGCAAGCAACCAGTATGGTGGACAGTCCTTTACATTGGCACATTTAGCACCATTTGTGGATGTTAGCAGACAGAAAATTCGTAGAAATGTAATCGCAGAGAGAACAGAGTGCGGTGAAAAATTAGATGAAGAAATCATCAAGAAAGTGACAGAGCGTCGTTTAAGAGAAGAAATCAAAAGTGGTATTCAAACCATTCAGTATCAGCTCATTACGTTGATGACATGTAATGGACAGGCACCTTTTGTAACGATGTTTATGTATTTGGACGAAGTTCCAGAAGGACAGACAAGAGACGACCTAGCTATTATTATTGAAGAAGTTTTGATTCAGCGTATGCAAGGTGTTAAGAATGAAAAAGGTGTTTGGATTACACCGGCATTCCCGAAACTGATTTATGTATTGGATGAGGATAATATTACAGAAGATGCACCATATTGGCATTTAACAGAACTGGCAGCAAAATGTACTGCTAAACGTATGGTTCCAGACTATATTTCTGCAAAAATCATGAAAGAATTAAAAAAGGGTTGCGTATACACATGTATGGGATGCCGTTCTTTCTTGACAGTTGAAGAATCGCAGAAGAATCCGGATGGAAGTTATAAGTTCTATGGACGTTTCAATCAGGGTGTTGTTACTATCAACTTGGTAGATGTTGCATGTTCTTCCGAAGGTGATTTTGATAAATTCTGGGAAATCTTGGAAGAGCGTTTGGAACTTTGCCACAGAGCACTTCGTTGCAGACATGAGCGTTTGCTTGGAACAGTATCTGATGTTGCTCCAATCTTGTGGCAGAACGGCGCTTTGGCACGTTTGAAAAAAGGCGAGACCATCGACAAATTGCTGTTTGACGGATATTCAACAATCTCACTTGGTTACGCAGGACTTCATGAAATGTGCATGAGAATGTACGGAGTTTCTCATACACATCCAGGCGCAAGAGAATTTGCATTGCAGGTAATGCAGAAATTAAACGACAAGTGTGCAGAGTGGAAAGCTGCAGAGAATATCAGCTATTCTGTATACGGAACACCAATGGAATCTACAACATACAAATTCTCAAAATGCTTGCAGAAGAGATTTGGAATCATTGAAGGTGTTACAGACAAGAACTACATTACAAATAGTTATCATGTACATGTATCAGAAGAAATCAATGCATTTGACAAATTAAAATTTGAGGCAGATTTCCAGAAATTGTCTCCAGGTGGAGCAATCAGTTACGTCGAAGTTCCAAATATGCAGAACAATATTCCAGCAGTATTGTCTGTAATGAGATTTATTTACGATAATATTATGTATGCAGAATTGAATACAAAGAGCGATTATTGTGAATGCTGTGGATATGATGGAGAAATCTTGATCAAAGAAGATGAGAATGGTAAATTGATTTGGGAGTGCCCAAATTGTGGAAATCAGGATCAGGATAAGATGTCCGTAGCCCGCAGAACATGTGGATATATTGGAACACAGTTCTGGAATCAAGGACGTACACAGGAAATCAAAGATCGAGTATTACATCTGTAAAAGTCTGATTTTCCAAAAAAATTTATAATAACCAAAAAATTTTTTTGAGATTTTGTAACAAAAATGAATAAACAATAAGAAACAAAATGAAATCTAGCACAGCAGAAAGGTCTGCTGTGCTATCTTTATAGAAGAGAACAGGGAGGAAGGGTTTGTCATGAATTACGCAAGTATAAAAAATTGTGATATCGCTAATGGGCCAGGATGTCGAATCAGCTTATTTGTTTCTGGTTGCCGTCATCACTGCAAAGGATGCTTCAACGCGGAAACTTGGAATTTTGATTTCGGAGAACTATACACACAGGAAGTGGAAGAGCAGATCATAGAACTGTTAAAACCAGATTATATCCAAGGATTTACATTGTTAGGCGGAGAGCCTTTTGAGCCTGAAAATCAGGTGGTGTTAGTCAATTTGCTTCGACGTATTCGCGAAACATATCCTAAGAAAGATATTTGGTGCTATTCTGGATATCTGTATGATGTGGACTTGATCGAAGGTGGAAAAGTGTACACAGAAGTGACGAAAGAAATGCTTTCTTATATTGATATGCTCGTAGATGGAGAATTTGTGCTTGAGCTCAAAGACATTTCTTTACAATTCCGTGGAAGTAGCAATCAAAGAATTGTGCCAAGAGAAAAATTTATTTTGTAAATTGTATGGAAAATAGAATGAAAAAAGATTGTATAAAAACAAGAAATAATTTTACAATCGTGAAAAATGTGGTATAATATTCATGTTAGCAAAACCAAGAAAATTGTAATCACTTTGAGGTGAAAAATGGGAAATATAGATAAGATCGGAACAAGCATTCGCAGCTTGCGAAAAGCAAATAAAATGACCTTGCATGAATTGGCAGATAGAGCAGAGTTATCTTCTGGTTATTTAAGTAATATTGAGAGAAATTTATCCAGTCCAACCCTTTCTATTTTGCAGAGAATTTGTGAAGTGTTCGATACTTCTTTGGGGGATTTGATCGAACGAACAGTTCAGGACCGTGTGGTAATCCGAAGTATGGAGCGAGATAAGTACATCAAAGATGAACAGGATATTCAGATTGATGATGTTGATTTTGGAATCAACAATGCCAATTTCTTGTTTGTAGAGATCAAACCTTCTGCGGAGACAAAAAAGGAGATGTGGACTCACACGTATCACGAAGTGGGAACTGTTGTAAAGGGGCAGTTGACCATTGTGTTTGAGGATGAAGAAATTGATCTTTTCGAGGGAGACACCATTCATGTAAGACCTCACACAAGACATAGTTTTTACAACAAGAGTGATGAAGAAACTTCGGTTTCTTTTTGGGCAAAAATTAATGAAGTGGAAGAGCAGGATACATAGTCACATAAAGATAGAGCATACAGAGAATGAAGAATTCAGTTCCTGTGTGCTCTATTCTTGTTATATTAGTTTATTTTGTGTTATACTGAAGAAAAATATCTTAGAACTAAGACATGAAAAACATTTTCTAGGAGGACATAGTGTAAGGAGGTCTTGAGTATGGACAAAGCGGCAATGTATAAACTCACTTATGGATTGTTTGTGCTGACTGCGAAAGACGGCACAAAGGACAATGGATGTATCATTAACACGGCATTTCAGGTAACGACGGAGCCTAATAGGATCATCATTGTTGTAAACAAAAAGAATTATACCCATGATATGATCATGAAAACAAAAGAGTTCAATGTTTCTTGTCTTAGTCAGGATGTTGCGTTTGATGTATTTAAGCATTTCGGCTTCCAAAGCGGAAGAGATGTTGATAAGATGGACGGAAGAGACTATCCACGTGGAGAAAATGGAATTATGTATATGCCAGAGATGGCAAGTGCATATATTTCTGCTAGGGTAGTAGCTGAAAATGATTTGGGAACCCATACCATGTTTCTTGCAGATGTAACAGATGCTAAAGTCTTAAGTGCTGTAGAGCCAGTGTCCTACAGCTATTATCAGAAACATATCAAACCAGCACCACAGCCTGTGAAGAAAACAAGCTGGGTATGTAAAGTTTGTGGATATGTATACGAAGGGGATGAATTGCCAGAGGATTTCATATGTCCTTGGTGTAAACATCCAGCATCAGATTTTGAGAAGCGGGAAGTGTAGACTTTCATTTTTACAAAATAGAGTAAGGAGAAGAGTAAAGAAAATGAATTGTTTAGAAGAAAGAATTTTAAAAGATGGAATTGTAAAAGAAGGAAATGTATTGAAGGTAGATAGCTTCTTGAATCATCAGATGGATATTGAGCTGTTTGACCAGATGGGAGCAGAGTTTAAAAGACGTTTTGAAGGAAAACCAATTAACAAGATTTTGACAATTGAAGCATCTGGAATTGGTATTGCATGTGTGGCTGCACAGCATTTCCACGTTCCAGTTGTGTTTGCAAAAAAGTCACAGAGCATCAACTTGGAAGGGGAGATGTTGGTTGCAGAGGTGGAATCCTTTACGCATAAGTGTATTAACCACGTGATTGTTGCGAAGAAATTTCTTACACCAGACGACCATGTACTGATTATTGACGATTTTCTTGCAAATGGATGTGCACTTCAGGGCTTGATTCAGATTGTACAGTCAGCAGGAGCAACGGTAGAAGGAATTGGAATCGCAGTAGAGAAGGGGTTCCAGGCTGGGGGACGTATGATTCGTAACCTTGGATTCCAACTAGAATCTCTTGCTATTGTTGACAGCATGGATGCAGAAACAGGAAAAATTGTGTTCCGTGAACAATAAGTATATTTTAAAATTCTTTAGAAAATCTTTGGAATCTTATGGCACTTGCCTTTAGATATGTTCGATATGATTAGTATACATTAAAAGAACATATAGAAGGGCAGGTGCTTTTTATTTCGGTTTGTTGATATGCATGAGTAGGTTGTGAGCTCCAATAATATTAAAAAATAAGTTATTGTGTTAAAATGAAAGGATGAAAGAAATGACATGAGGAGGAAGATTTTAAAATGGAAGTAAATCGCGTACTTGTGGTAGAAGATGATAAAGAAATTCGTGAAGGTGTCCAGATTTATTTGAAAAGTCAGGGATATGAGGTGTACCAGGCAGCGGATGGAATGGAAGGACTTGAGATTATAGAGAAGGAAGAAATTCATTTGGCAATTGTGGATATTATGATGCCGCGAATGGATGGAATTCATATGACCATGAAATTGAGAGAAAAACATGATTTTCCAGTTATTATGCTATCTGCAAAATCAGAGGAAGTGGACAAAGTTATGGGCTTAAACATTGGAGCAGATGATTATGTGACAAAACCGTTTACACCAATGGAGTTAATGGCTCGGGTGAATTCCCAGATGCGAAGATATCGAAGATTTTTGGAAAAATTAGAGCCAAAGGAAAATGTACATGTAATCGGAGGTTTAGAAATTAATGAGGACATGGTTCAGGTCAGTGTGGATGGAAACCCAGTCAAAATGACGCCTATTGAATATAAAATCTTATTGCTCTTGGCGAAAAATCCTGGACGCGTCTTTTCGGCAGAAGAAATTTACGAACGAGTTTGGCAGGAAAAAGCGATTAATACGGACACCATTATGGTTCATGTTCGTAATATTAGAGAAAAAATTGAATTGGATCCGAAAAATCCAAAATATTTAAAGGTGGTGTGGGGTGTTGGATACAAAATTGAAAAACAGTCGTAAAGTTCCGATCGTGCTTATGGTGTTGATTGTGATATTGAGTTCTTTGGCTATGATTTCAACTTATCCTCAGTATAATCGAAATCATAAAATTGAAAAAAAGGTGCAGAAGGAAACAATACTATCGATGACAGATGCATTTATAGGCGGAACCTATTTTTTGTATAATCAAGCATATGAAAGAATAGATTATTCAGAGATGGCAACATATGATAGTTTGGATAATTTTTGGCATTTAAAAGGGTATGTGGATTGTGGCATTTTTGATCGAGATGGAAACTCTTTGTTAAAGAATTCTATCCCGGAAAAAACGAATAAATTATCTTCTAATAAATTGTATTACGCTCTGCGTTTGAAAATGGTGCTAGATGAGGAAGGATTTCTGGATGATATAGATGTGGAAGGGACTGAGTTTGATGAAAAGGATTCGATTCAGTTAGAACAGAACCTACAAAATTGGTATAGTGCAAAGATGACAGACGCTATTTATTCTGATTTTGAAGATATAGAAGAAAATTTGGGATTGATTCCGCAAAATGTAACTGTTGTCTACGGATTTTCTGAGGCACAGTTGGAAAGTTTTTTGGAAATGTCAACTGATGATTATAGTTGTGGGATTCAATTGTATAATGATCCGCTTTATCAAAGTTTTTCCTGGGGAATCATGGCAGTTGTTGTGTTTTTGGGAATTTTGATTGCTAGTAACAAAAGATGGAACATTCATAGGTGTAAACTTTTTACTGCACCTTATGAACTGATCGCGTTGGTATGGATGCTGGTTTTTGGTTTTCAGACGGAATATGCACAACTTGCTTGGAAGGCTATTTGCTATCCTTTTGACTATTGGTTTGATGTAGTTCGCAATGTTCTGATGTGGATGCTGGTATATGGACTGATTCTTTGGGGAGCCATTTGTTTGCAAGAAATTTTTATTCTCAAAGGAGCGTATTGGAAAGAAAGATCTTTTTTTGTATCTTTGTATCGATTTGGAAAAGAGAAAGCCGGTGTTTCGGCGGATGGTGTGGACGGAAAAAGAAGATTTTGGGGCTTCCTCCGTGGAATATGGAATGGAATCAAATCTTGGTGCTTCAAGGTATATGATGAATTTTTGCATATGGATCTGACAGAAGATTCCAATAAAATGTTGATCAAAGCATTGGTTTTGAATTTCATTTTTCTTACTGTGATTACTTGTTTCTGGTTCTTTGGCATTTTTGCATTGATGGTATATTCGGTGATCTTGTTTATTATCTTGCGAAAATATTTTCAAGAGATAAAGAAAAAGTATGCCTTACTTTTGAAGTCTACCAATCTTTTGGCAGATGGAAACTTAGATGTACCGTTAGAAGAAGATTATGGACTATTTAATCCAATGAAAACGGAGCTTCAAAAGATTCAAAAAGGGTTCAAAAAAGCAGTGGATGAAGAAGTAAAAAGTGAGCGTATGAAGACGGAGCTGATTACCAATGTCTCCCATGATCTAAAAACACCGTTAACCTCAATCATAACGTATGTGGATTTGCTGAAGAATGAGGAGAATTCAGATAAACGGAAAGAGTATCTAGATGTATTGGAAAAAAAATCCTTGCGTTTAAAAGTATTGATTGAGGATTTATTTGAAATTAGCAAAGCATCTAGTAAAAATGTCATTATGAATTTTATGGACGTAGATATTGTAGGTTTATTAAAACAAGTGGCATTGGAGTGTGATGAAAAGATTCGAGCTTCACAAGTAGAATTTCGCTGGAAATTGCCGGAAGGAAAAGTGGTGATGCTTTTGGATTCCCAGAAGACTTATCGTATTTTTGAAAATTTAATTGTGAACATTACCAAATATGCCATGCCTCAAACAAGAGCTTATGTGGAATTTCAAGAGGAAGAAAACATGGTTGTTGTCACAATGAAAAACATTTCTGCAACAGAGTTGAATTTTAGTACAGAAGAAATTACCGATCGTTTTGTTCGCGGAGATGCTTCTCGAAATACGGAAGGGTCAGGTCTAGGACTTGCAATTGCAAAAAGTTTCACAGAATTACAGTATGGCACCATGGAAATATCTACAGATGCTGATTTATTTAAGGTGGAAATTCATCTTCCGAAGAGAAGTAGCCATGTAGAAGTCACTTCCTCGGAGGCACCTGTTCTTTAGAAGGAGAAGAAAAAGATCGTGTAACATTTGTTAGTAGGAAATGTTACACGGTCTTTTTAACATTCTGATTTTGAATTATTTAGGAGAAAAGTTCTAGACTGCGTTCTAGAATTCCGTTCATATGAGCAATGGCAGTGCCATAATTTGTAATCGGTACTCCTTGATATTGTGCACATTGTAAACGGTATTTCATTTCTCGTTCGTTTAACATACAACCACCGCAGTGGATAATCATACGATAATTGTGGATAACTTCTGGAAATTCTGTGCCACTTGTGAATTCAATGTTGAGATTCTTGCCGGTATATTTTCGAAGTAGCTTTGGAAGTTTGACCGTTCCGATGTCATCACATTGACGATGGTGGGTGCAGCCCTCGGAGATTAAGATGGTATCACCATCCTGTAATCGATCCAAGGCGTAAGCACCTTCGGTGACGATTTCCAGATTCCCTTTGTATCTGGCAAATAAGATAGAAAAGGAAGTCAATGGTATATTAGGAGGAACCGATTGGGAAACCTGATGGAAAACCTGACTATCGGTGACAACAAGTTTGACCAAAACTCCCAGCTTATCTAAGGTTTCTTTCAGTTCTGTGTCTTTGACCACAATGGCCGTTGCCTGGGCATCCAAAATATCACGGATGGTCTGTTGCTGTGGGAGAATCAACCGTCCTTTTGGCGCTGAGGAATCAATGGGAACTACAAGAACAACGAAATCCCCTGGTTTCAGCAAGTCGCCGATAATCTGGCGGGGGTAATCTAAGGAAGGCACTAGGGATGCGATTTTATGTTTCAATTCCTCGATATGCTTTTGTGCCTTTGCGCTGACCTGGATTTCAAAGTGTTGTGGCTTAGGTGTTGCATGTGCAGTAGTCTTTATTGAAAAAACAGGTTCCGGTGTTTGGGGGGCTGGTGTTTGAGAGTTCTGTGTTTGAGAGAACAGCGTTTGAAGCGTGTGTGTCTCTGTGTGTTTTGTGAGCAAATCGATTTTATTCCAAACAATGCCATATGGAATCCCTTTTTTCTGGATTTGCTTTAAGAGTTCCCGATCTTCTAGTGTCATTCCTGTGGATGCATCTAGAACCAACAAGGCAATGTCCGTTTTATTTAACATTTCATAGGCCTTTTTTACACGCATTTCGCCTAAAATCCCCAGATCATCCAATCCAGGAGTGTCAATCAGTACAACCGGACCTAAAGGCAAAAGTTCCATGGCTTTTAAAACTGGATCAGTGGTTGTTCCTTTGACATCGGAAACAATGGAAAGTTTTTGATTGGTCAAAGCATTGATCAAACTGGATTTTCCTGCATTTCGTCTCCCGAAAATGCCAATATGAATGCGTTCCGCAGAGGGTGTATGGTTCAGTGACATGAAAAACCTCCTGTATATTTAGTGGTTAAAATCGAAAATCTCTTCTATTCTTTTCTTCAATCATTTTTAAATTTTCCTTGACGACGGCACGAACTTTTTCGTTTGGCACCTGGAAAATTTCTTTGGAAATGAGCTGATCTCCTAGTTGTTTTGTTTCTGGAGAAGCATAATCCATCAAATATTCTTTTAAAGTCATTAGTGCATTTGGATGGCAACAATTTTGAATTTGTCCATTTTTCAAAAGTGTCATAAAGCGGTCTCCTGTCCGGCCTTCTCGATAACATGCAGTACAGAAACTTGGGATATAGTCCATTTTCATGAGCCATTTTACAACTTCGTCCAAGGTACGTGTGTCGCTGACATCAAACTGTTCGGATTTTTCATCTTCTGGTTCTGGCTTATAATATCCGCCTACGCTTGTGCGGGAACCTCCGCTGATCTGAGAAATGCCAAGGCAAAGAGCGCGCTCACGCATGGCCTGGTTTTCTCTTGTGGAAATGATCATGCCGGTATAAGGGACAGCAATGCGAATACATGCAATGATTTTTGCAAAGGTGTCATCGTCAATTCCGTTGTCAAACTGATTTGGGTCAATATCATCGGCATGCTTCAAACGAGGCACACTGATGGTGTGTGGTCCTACACCAAAGGCTGCTTCCAAATGTTCTGCGTGCATCAACAGACCAGCAAATTCATAACGATATTTGTCCAAACCAAACAAAACGCCCAAACCAACATCGTCAATACCACCTTCCATGGCCCGATCCATAGCTTCTGTGTGGTAATTGTAATCATGCTTTGGACCGGTTGGGTGAAGCTCAAGATAACTTTCTTTATGATAGGTTTCTTGGAATAAAATGTAAGTTCCAATGCCAGCGTCTTTCAACAGTCGATAATTGTCAACAGTAGTTGCAGCAATATTGATATTTACTCGTCGAATGGCTCCGTTTTTATGTTTGATATCGTAAATGGTTTTGATGCTTTCCAAATAGTAATCCATGGTGTTGTGTACTGGATCCTCTCCGGCTTCCAGAGCCAGACGTTTGTGCCCCATATCCTGCAATGCAATGACTTCACGACGGATTTCCTCTTGGGTCAATTTCTTTCTGGCAATATGTTTATTTTTCAAATGATAGGGACAGTAAGTACATCCATTGACACAGTAGTTGGACAAATACAATGGGGCAAACATAACAATTCGATTACCGTAGAAATCTTTTTTAATCTGTTCTGCTAGGTGGAAAATCTTTTCGTTCCGTTCTTTGTCGTTGCAGGCAAGGAGGACGGAAGCATCTCGGTGAGAGAGACCTTTGCGAAGAGCTGCTTTTTCGATGAGCGCATCTACAAGATCCAAATTGTTTTTGTTTTCTTCTGCATAAGCAAGTGTAGCTAAGATCTCTTCGTGGTCAATAAATTCGTCAGCGTATTTTGAGTAAACGTCGTACATAATACGTACCTCCTTTAGATGTCATAGTGAAATAGTCATAGATTTTTTTTGTTTTTAGAATCACCTCGGTCCACTACAATCTGGTAACCAATGTTTTTCATAGATTTTTGCAAATGAAGCACTGCCTGGGCAGATTCATCTCCTGTATGAAGTTTGTTGTCATAGAGCAAATATTTTTCTCGCACATTGGTAGGAGAAAGATTAGGCATAATGACATTGGCTCCTGCTAAAATGCCACGTTCTCTACCGTCGGGAGCGATGGTTCCCAGTGCGGTGGTGGCGGGGAGGAGCACCTTCGGAATCATCAAGCGAATGGCACTTAATAAAAAGAGTGTTAACTCCATCGTGCCTGATTCTTGATTGGCAAAGGGAGTGTCATGATGGGGAATAAATGGCCCGATTCCGATCATCTGTGGATTCAATTTCTTCATAAAAAGAAGATCCTCTGCCAAATGTTCTGATGTTTGTCCAGGAGAACCAACCATGATTCCAGTTCCAACTTGATATCCAACTTCTTTTAAATCCCAGAGGCAACGTTGGCGATTTTGAGCCGTTAACGTTGCTGGATGAAGATGACTATAATGGGTTTGGTTATAGGTTTCGTGACGAAGCAGATACCGGTTCGCACCAGCATCATAAAATGCTTGATAACTTTCCTTGGAACGTTCTCCAATGGACAAGGTGATAGCGCAATTTGGAAATTCCTGGCGGATTCTGGAAATCAGATCTACCAAAATTGCATCGGTGTAAAAACCATCCTCCCCACCTTGTAATACAAAAGTGCGAAATCCCAGTTTGTATCCTTGATGACAACAATCTAAAATTTGCTCTGGAGTGAGTCGATACCGTTGAGCATGGGAATTGCTCCGACGGATTCCGCAATAATAGCAGTCATTTTTACAATAATTGGTGAATTCGATCAAACCTCGAACGTAAATCTGATTGCCATAATGCTTCTGCTGGACAGCGCGTGCACGTTCTGCTAAATAAGCATCTGACTCGGCGCTTCTATGTTGGATCAATGTCATCCATTCTTCCTTGGAAAGGGTTTGTTCTGCTTCTAATTTATCAATTAGATCTTTAAGATCTTTACTAAAATCGAGTGTTTTTTTAATGAAATTGTTCATTTTTCCGTCCTTCTATGGCAAACAAAAGTGTAACTTTATCACATATTCTATTTCGGATTCGTGATAAATTGCTACTATAAAAAATTGTAGCACGCGAGGAAATAAAATTCTAGTTCCATCTTTGTTCTCCTTATAATTGCGATTCAAACGGTGTGGTGTTATAATGTGCATACTAAAAATGAACGAAGAGGAAGAAGATGAGTAAATTACGAAAACTAAATCGAGATGAGATTAAGTATATTGCGGTATTTGCGATGATGTTGAATCACATTTCGGCAGTCTTTTTGCAAAAAGGAACCTTTTTAGGAGAATTATTCCTGGATATTGGATATTTTACAGCGCCTGTGATGATTTATTTTCTGGTGGAAGGATATTTTTATACTAGGTCCAGAAAGAAATATGCATTGCGTTTATTTCTGTTTGGTTTGATTTCACAAATACCATTTTATCTAGCATTAACTCCAGATGGAAGATTTCCAGGAATGCTGAACATGATGTTTAGCTTATTTTTCTGCTTTTTGATCATGGATGTGACCATGCAGATTCACAATGGTGTATTGAAATTTATTTTCTATTTATTACTGATCTTAGTCTTGAGTTTTTGTGATTGGCCGACTATGTCTTTTGTATACACATTTTTATTTGCAGATGCTTATGGCTCTAAAGTAAGATTGAAAAAAGCTTTCGTCATTGCAACGATTCTGTTTATGATTCCGTTATACATGACCAATCGTATGTATTTTGGAATGGGAAAGGCGTTTTTATTGACGGGAGGCTCTGCCTTAGGTGTGTTGGCGGCTGGATTTACTCTTGTGTATTTATACAATGGAGAAAAAGGAGGAACGGGAAATGCATTTTCAAAATGGTTTTTCTATCTGTTCTATCCAGTCCATTTGTTGATCCTTGGATTGATCCGAGTTTTTTAAAAATGTATAGAAGAGGGTGCTAAAAGTGTCAGAAGTAAGGAAGCATATTGTGTTTCATGGACATGTGCAAGGTGTTGGATTTCGATATACAGCTAAGTACCTGGCACAATCGATGGAATTAACCGGTTGGGTGGAAAATGAATACGATGGAACTGTTGTCATGGAAGTTCAAGGCCGAGAAGCATTGATCAACAAGATGCTTGTTGGTTTGAATCATGGACATTACATTGTCATTGAGTGGATGGATACAACAGAACTTCCGTTGGTGAAAGAGGAACGTGGTTTTCAAGTCCGAGGCTAGCGGATTCCAAGGAAGGATGTATTCACAAAGCACTTTGGGTATGATAAAATGAAAATCGAATGATAGAAAGATTGATATTTTTATAGAAATACTCCAAGGAGGAAATGAATCATGAAACTCGGATTTATTGGAACGGGAAATATGGCCACAGCAATTATGGGTGGCATTATCAAACAGGGTAAGATAAAAGCAGAAGAAATCATCGGTTCCGATCTTTCAGAGCAGGGAAGAGAACGCGTAAAAGATGCATACGGAATCTGTGTGACAGCAGACAATCTAGAGGTGGCATCCAAGGCAGACATAATTGTACTTTCTGTAAAACCACAGTTTTATCTGGCAGTGATCGATGAGATAAAAGATGCAATCCAGGAAGAGCAGATTGTGATCACTATTGCGCCAGGAAAAACATTGGCATGGCTGGAAGAACAGTTTGGAAAGAACGTGAAGATCGTTCGTACTATGCCGAATACACCCGCCATGGTAGGTGAAGGAATGACCGCAGCATGCGCCAACGCTTATGTGACAAAGGAAGAACTGGAAGAAGTTGTGGATATATTAAGCAGCTTTGGAAAAACAGAAGTGGTGTCAGAGCATTTGATGGATGTGGTTGTATCTACCAGTGGAAGCTCACCAGCTTATGTATTTATGATGATTGAAGCAATGGCAGATGCCGCAGTTGCGGATGGAATGCCACGTGCTCAGGCATATAAATTTGCTGCACAGGCAGTGCTTGGCAGTGCAAAAATGGTATTGGAAACAGGAAAACATCCGGGTGAATTGAAAGATATGGTGTGCTCTCCAGGAGGAACCACTATTGAAGCGGTACGAATTCTTGAAGCAAAAGGTTTCCGCAGCTCCATCATAGAAGCGATGAAAGCGTGTGCGGAAATGTCAAAGAACATGTAATAGGATTGAAAGAATCATAAGGATCCCCCGGAACAGGAATTGAAATCGATTCAAATAAAGAAAGTAGAGGGACAGTAAGATGTATGATATTGGAATTATTGGAGGAGGAACGGCAGGACTGACTTCTGCAATTTATGGACAGAGAGCAGGAAAACAGACAATTGTATTTGAGGGAGCCAACTATGGTGGCCAGATTGTTTTTTCTCCACAGGTAGAGAATTACCCTGGAATTGCAAGCATCAGTGGTGCACAGTATTCCATGAACCTAAAAGAGCAGGCGATGAATCTGGGAGCAGAGACAAAGCAGGAGCAAGTGGAAAAAGTGGAAGAAGTAGAAAACGGTTTTGTAATCGTAACTACAGAAGGGAAATATCCATGCCGTACAGTGATTCTTGCAACTGGAGTGACTCACCGTCACCTGGGACTGGAAAAGGAAGAGACACTGACAGGAGCAGGTGTTTCTTATTGTGCAACCTGTGATGGAATGTTCTTCAGAGGAAGAAATGTAGCGGTGATCGGTGGCGGAAACACTGCACTTCAGGATGCGGAATTTTTGTCCAATTATTGTAATAAGGTATATCTGGTACATCGACGCGATGAGTTCCGTGGAGATGCGAAGAATGTAGCTGCATTAAAGGAAAAAGAAAATGTAGAATTTGTATTAAATGCAGTTCCAAAAGAGTTACTTGGTGATATGATGGTAGAGGGACTTGTTGTGACAGATAAAGTAACTGGGGAAGATCAGACTTTGGATGTTGCTGGAATTTTTGTTGCCATTGGACATTTGCCAAAGAACGATGCATTTGCAGAGTTGGTTGATCTGGATGGTGAAGGTTTTATTCAGGCAGGAGAAAGTTGTGAGACTTCCAAACCGGGTGTGTTTGTGGCAGGGGATTGTCGTACAAAAGAAGTACGTCAGTTGACAACCGCAGCAGCAGATGGTGCAGTTGCAGCATTGGCAGCGGTCAAATATATTGCAGATTTAAGAGAGAAAAGATAGAAGGGATACGAAACTATATGTGGATTGCAGATAACTGGAAAGATTATGAAGTGATTGATTGTTCAAAAGGAGAAAAACTGGAGCGTTGGGGCGATTATATGCTTGTTCGTCCAGATCCTCAGGTTATTTGGGATACTCCAAAGTTAGATTATGGATGGAAACACTGTAATGGACATTATCACCGTAGTAAAAAAGGAGGCGGGGAATGGGAGTTCTTCGATCTTCCACAGCAGTGGCAGATTCACTATAGGAATCTGACTTTTAACTTGAAGCCATTTAGCTTTAAGCATACTGGATTGTTCCCAGAGCAGGCGACGAACTGGGATTGGTTTTCTGATTTGATCCGCAAAGCAGGGCGTCCTGTGAAGGTATTGAACTTGTTTGCTTATACAGGTGGAGCAACTTTGGCGGCAGCTGCAGCAGGTGCGCAGGTAACCCATGTAGATGCATCTAAGGGAATGGTTACTTGGGCAAAGGAAAATGCAGTATCATCTGGTTTGAAAGATGCGCCAATTCGTTGGTTGGTAGATGATTGTGTGAAGTTTGTAGAACGTGAAATTCGCCGTGGAAATAAGTATGATGCGATTATCATGGATCCTCCATCTTATGGACGAGGACCAAAAGGAGAGATTTGGAAAATTGAAGATATGATCCATCCATTAGTACAACTTTGTACAAAAATTCTGTCTGAGGATGCGTTGTTCTTCTTGATCAACTCCTATACGACTGGCCTTGCACCAGCAGTATTAACTTATTTGATTGCAACAGAATTGAAGGATTGGGGCGGACATGTAGAATCCCAGGAAATTGGTCTTCCAGTGAAAAATACTGGTTTGGTTCTTCCATGTGGAGCTTCTGGACGCTGGCAGAAAGAAAAATAATAGCAGGAAAAGAGGTTTTTTCCTGCTATAAATAGGGATGATGGGAGCTGCCATCATCCCTATTTTTGTCCCAAAACTACAAAACCGTACAAATTGATAGTCTGAAATTGCAGAAGGCAAAGACACATTCATTGCTATCAAAAAAGAAATGTGGTATATTATAAATAGTTTTATATGCCCTAGCAAAGCATAAAAAAGAAGTGAATCGAAAAGCACAATAATGAAAAGAACAGGGAGTGGTTATGATGTATCAGGAAGAGTATAAACGTTGGTTAGAAGCTGATTTGGAGGATGCAGATTTACATCCAGAGTTGGCAAGAATTGAAGGTAACGACGAGGAAATTAAAGATCGTTTTGCAATTGCATTGAAGTTTGGAACAGCAGGACTTCGTGGTGTCCTTGGAGCAGGAACAAACCGTATGAATATTTACGTTGTTCGTCAGGCTACACAAGGATTGGCAAACTGGGTAAAAACACAGGGCGGAAGCCAGACAGTTGCAATCAGTTATGATAGCCGTTTGAAGAGTGATGTATTTGCAAAAACAGCAGCAGGAGTTCTTGCGGCAAATGGAATTCAGGTTCGTATTTATGATGCCTTGATGCCAGTACCAGCACTTTCATTTGCAACACGTTATTATAAATGTAACGCAGGAGTTATGGTGACAGCTTCTCACAATCCTGCAAAATACAATGGATACAAAGCATATGGTCCTGATGGATGCCAGATGACAGATGATGCAGCATCAATCGTATATGAAGAAATCCAGAAGACAGATATTCTTACTGGTGCAAAATATATGTCATTTGCAGAAGGTGTAGAAAAAGGATTGATTCGCTTTGTTGGTGATGACTGTAAGAGAGCGCTTTATGATGCCATTGAGTCACGTCAGGTTCGTCCAGGTCTTTGTAAAACAGCTGGATTAAAATTGGTTTATAGCCCATTGAATGGTTCTGGTCTTGTACCAGTTACTCAGATTTTAAAAGAAATCGGTATTACAGATATTACTATTGTTCCAGATCAAGAATATCCAAATGGATACTTTACAACATGTAGCTATCCAAACCCAGAAATTTTCGAAGCACTGGAACAGGGATTGAATCTTGCAAAAGAAGTTGGAGCAGATTTGATGCTTGCAACAGACCCAGATGCAGACCGTGTTGGTATAGCAATGAAGTGCCCAGATGGAACTTATGAATTGGTAAGCGGTAACGAGGTTGGTGTACTGCTTCTTGATTATATTTGTGCAGGACGTATCGAAAAAGGTACAATGCCTGAAAGAGCAGTTGCTGTGAAATCTATTGTTTCTACTCCGCTTGCAGATGCTGTTGCAGAGCACTACGGTGTAGAGATGAGAAACGTTCTGACAGGGTTTAAGTGGATTGGCGATCAGATTGCACAGTTAGAGGCGGCTGGGGAAGTGGATCGCTTCATTTTCGGATTTGAAGAGAGTTACGGTTACTTGGCTGGTCCATATGTACGAGACAAAGATGCGGTAATCGGATCAATGTTGATTTGCGAGATGGCTGCATACTATAGAAGTATTGGAAGTTCTTTGAAACAGAGAATGGAAGAAATCTATGCAGAGTATGGACGTTATCTCAACAAGATTGACAGTTTCGAATTCCCAGGATTAAGTGGAATGGACAAGATGGCTGGTATTATGCAGAATCTGCGTGAGAATCCATTGACAGAGATTGCAGGATTGCCAGTTGTTCAGGTTGTGGATTATACAAAACCAGAAGAAACAGGATTGCCAACAGCCAATGTACTCGTTTACAAACTGGAAGGCGGAGCAACTGTGATTGTTCGTCCATCTGGAACAGAACCTAAGATTAAGATTTACTATACAACACTTGGGAAAGATCTTGCAGAAGCGCAGGCACAGAAAGATAAATTTGCAGAGGCTTTGAAGCCAATTATGGCATAAGAAAATAGAACATGGAAATGTACGGGGCGCGTGTGAAAGCATGCGCCTTTTTCATGGCAGTAAATGCTTTTTTGCGATGTTACGTGCCTTTGTATTTTATCTATAGAAAAACCATTGCTTGCGTATTCCAGAGTGAAGAGATAGAATATATCTATAAGTAACATAAGTAATGTGCGAAGTACAAAGGAGGACGGAATATGATAACAGTCAATGCTATGGGGGATGCATGCCCTATCCCAGTAATCAAAACAAAAAAAGCAATTCAAGCGTTGACCGAGGCAGACTTGATCGAAGTACTTGTGGACAATGAGATTGCAGTAAAAAATGTTTCTAAAATGGCAGCTGCAGAAGGTGGAACAGTAAGTAGTGAAAAAATTGGTGATGCACAATATAAGGTAACCGTCGTAATGGATGAAGCTAAAGTGAGAAAGGAAGATACTACGATTCAAGAACCAAAAATCTGTAAAGAGGAATGCTTTGGAGGAAGAAATACAGTTGTTGTCATTGCTTCTGATCGAATGGGAGAAGGCAATGATGAACTTGGAAAGGTATTGATCAGAGGTTTTATTTTTGCGGTTACACAGTTGGAAAAATTGCCAAAGACCATGGTGTTTTATAATGGCGGAGCAACCCTTACAACAGAAGGTTCAGACGCTCTTGCAGATTTGAAATTATTGGAACAGCAAGGAGTGGAAATTTTAACTTGTGGTACTTGTTTGGATTATTATGGGTTAAAAGAGAAGCTTGCAGTTGGATCTGTGACCAATATGTATACAATTGTAGAAACCATGAGTGGAGCTGACCATATCATTCGCCCATAAAAAACATTTTTTATATCAGATCATTCGTTTACAAAAGCTTGCAAATAAAAAGTTAAGGCGAAATGGAAAGAGAAGGGAGGAAGTTGTAGATGAAAACAAGAGAAGAAATTCGATTAACACAAATGAGCAGCACCGCTGGATGAGCGGCCAAAATCGGTCCTGAGACCCTTGCCCAGGTTTTGGGTAAGCTGCCAAAATTCCAGGATGAAAATCTCCTGGTTGGACTGGAGACATCGGATGATGCTGCGGTTTATAAAATAACAGACGAAATTGCTATGATCCAAACCTTAGATTTTTTCACCCCAATCGTGGATGATCCTTATTTATTTGGACAGATTGCAGCTGCAAATTCTTTAAGTGATGTATATGCGATGGGGGGAGAACCAAAAATCGCGCTGAATATTGTAGCATTTCCAAATTGTTTGGATTCGGAAATATTAGGAGACATTTTGCGAGGCGGAGCGGAAAAGGTAAAAGAGGCAGGAGCAGTGCTTGTAGGTGGTCATACAATCCAGGATGAAGAGCCTAAATATGGCTTAAGCGTTTCTGGTTTTGTGCATCCAGACCGAGTTTGGAAGAATTATGGATGCAAACCAGGAGATGCGCTGATTTTGACCAAACCGATTGGAAGTGGCATTGTGAATACAGCCGTGAAAGCTGATATGGCTTCCGAAGAGGCAATTCAAGATGTGGTGCGTGTGATGGCATCATTGAATAAAAAAGCTAAAGAAGTGATTGAACAATATCCGATTTCTGCTTGTACGGACATCACTGGATTTGGGCTATTGGGACATTGCGCAGAGATGGCATCAGCCAGCAATGTGACTTTGGAACTGAATCTAAAAGGAATTCCATGGATTAAAGAGGCGGATGCTTATGCCAAAATGGGATTGGTCCCAGCAGGTGCTTATCGGAATCGAGAACATACATGCAATATGGTCGATGTGGGGAATGCGGAAGAGTATGAAATAGATCTTCTCTATGATCCGCAGACTTCTGGTGGGCTACTGGTCAGTGTTGCGCCAGAGTATGTGGATGCCATGCTTTGTGACTTTGAAAGAAAGCAAATGGAAACCCAGGTATCTGTCATTGGAAATGTAAGGGAAGCGGGAGAAAAGTGGATTCGTCTTATATAGGAGACAAAAGTAGATGGATAAAAATCAATTGCTTCGCAACCTTCCTAAAATGGATGTTTTGTTAGCAGGGGAAGGCGCCCAAAGTCTGATTCTTCAATATGGATATGACAGTGTGCGAGAGGCGTTTCGGAACGTACAAGAGGACATTCGCAATAAAATATCTACTTGCTATGAGATTGCGGATGCAGAACAAGTGATGGAACAAGAGATTGGGGATATGGAGGAACACGTTGAAGAAATTTTACGTACCATGTACCAGCCTCATTTGAAAAAAGTTTTGAATGGAACAGGGACTGTTTTGCATACGAATTTGGGGCGAGCTCCTTTGTCGAGACAACTGGTGGAAGAGGCAACTCGAGAAGTGTATGCATATTCTAATTTAGAGTTTGACTTGGAAGTGGGAGTGCGTGGCAATCGCGGAGAGATGATCGAAGGCTTGCTTTGTGAATTGACAGGTGCAGAGGCAGCAGTGGTGGTGAATAACAATGCGGCAGCAGTGTTGCTTGCGTTGCATGCATTGTCCAAAGGTGGAGATACCATTGTGTCGAGAGGAGAACTGGTGGAAGTCGGTGGGAGCTTCCGTATTCCGGATGTAATGGAATTAAGTGGCGCCCATTTGGTAGAGGTTGGAACAACAAACAAAACAAAGTTGTCTGATTACCAACAAGCCATCACAGAGAATACAAAAGTTCTTTTGAAAGTGCATACAAGCAATTATCGGATTATTGGATTTACGGAAGAAGTTTCGGTAGAAGAACTGCATACTTTAGGGCTTCCTGTTGTGGAAGATTTGGGAAGTGGAGCGTTGCTTGATCTACAGAAGTACGGATTTTCTGGAGAACCTTATGTGCAGGATTCTTTGCGAAGAGGGGCGGATGTTGTTTGCTTTAGTGGAGATAAATTATTAGGTGGACCTCAGGCAGGAATACTTGTAGGTAAAAAACAATATATCAATCAGATGAAATCTAATCCAGTGTATCGCGCAATGCGTATCGACAAGTTCACAGCAGCTATTTTAGAAAAAGTGTTGCTGGAATATCGATGTGAATCCCGAGCAGTGGAAAGTATTCCAGTCCTTCGTATGCTGACAAGAGATTTAAAAGATGTGGAAGAGGATGCGAGATATTTGAAAGAAATGTTAGAGACGATTCCATGGGACGTGGATGTGGAATTATATTCTACAAAAGCTCAAGTAGGAGGTGGATCTCTTCCACTTACCTTGATTCCGAGCGTGGCCATTGCTTGCGGGCCAAGAAAGGAAAATGTGGAAGCCTTCGCCCAGAGGTTGAGGAAACTTCCGCTTCCTATTGTTGGAAGAATTGAAAAAGGAAAATTTTTAATCGATCTGCGCACCTTTGAAATGGAATATATACCGGAAGTGATCAAAGAATTAAAGGAGAATATCGGTCCATGAATTTGAAACAATTGGAAGCATTTGTGCAAGTGGCGGAGAAGAAAAGTTTCTCCAAAGCGGCCCAAGCGATGTTTCTTACACAACCAACAGTCAGTGCCCATATTTCAGCATTGGAAAAAGAATTTCATAAACGACTGATTATTCGAAATACAAAAGGTGTAGAATTGTCAGCGGATGGAAACCGGTTTTATGATTATGCAAAACAGGTGGTGCTGATGGTAGACGAGATGATGCAGGAGTTTGGAAACGAGAAGATTTTAGGGGAACAGTCTCTTGTGAAAATTGCAGCATCCACGGTCCCAACATCGTATCTTCTTCCTAATATTTTGGCTAAGTTTCGCAAATCTTATCCAGAGGAGAAGATTCAGATTATAGAAGGGGATAGCGCCAGCGTGATTGAACAGGTGGCACTTCGCAATGTGGACATTGGATTTACTGGAACAGAGATTCCTAACAAATATTGTGAGTTTGTTCCCTTCTATGAAGATGACCTGATTTTGATTACGCCAAATACAGAACACTTCTTGCATAAAAAAGAAGGTGCCGATGTGTTGGAATGGATTCTAAAAGAGCCGTTGATCTTGCGTGAGGAAGGTTCTGGGACGCGAAAAGAAACGGAAAAGATTTTGCAGAAATTTGGTGTTTCCATTTCAGAATTAAATGTAGCTGCTATCGTGGAAAATCCGGAGGCAATCAAGCGTTCTGTTAGCAACGGAATGGGAATCTCTATTTTGTCTGCCTTGTCTGCCAGTGATGCGGTGGTCAACGGTTCGGTGCTTGGGTTTTCTTTAGGAGAAATGGTTGGGAAACGTCAGATTTATGTTGTGTATAATCATAACTTTCATTTAACACCAGGTGCGGAGCGGATTTTGCGAATTGTAGATAAGTGGAAAAGGCCATACTTATAGAAAGAATCTATAAGTATGGCCTTTTATTATATCTTTCAATTAGACGAAGGATTTGAGGGTAAGGTATAATGGAGAAAGAAAAAATGACTGGAAGAAAAGGAATGTGAATCATGATTTATATGGACAATGCAGCGACCACACTCCAAAAACCAAAAGGAGTGGCGGAAGCATTGGTAGATGCAATGAATTCATTTGGAAATGCAGGACGTGGAGTTAATGACGCATCGCTAGATGCGGCACGGGTGATTTACGAGACTCGTGAACAATTGCGTAGATTGTTTCACGGAGAAAATCCAAAACAGATTGCCTTTACGTATAACGCCACAGAAAGCCTAAATATTGCGATTCAGGGTTTGATTCAGCCGGGGGACCATGTGATTACAACGATGATGGAACACAATTCGGTTTTACGTCCGTTGTACGAACGGGAAGCTGCTGACGCAAAGCTGACAATTTTAAAATGTGATGATCGAGGAAATATTTCTTATGAAGAGATGGAGGATGCAATCAGAAAAAATACAAAAGCCATTGTTTGTACCCACGGATCGAATTTGACGGGAAATGTGAATGACATGATACGGATTGGACAGATTGCAAAAAAACATCAACTGTTATTGATTGTGGATGCCTCGCAAACGGCAGGATTACTTCCGATTGATGTACAGGAAATGGGCATCGATGTCCTTTGCTTTACGGGTCATAAAAGCTTGTATGGTCCACAAGGAACAGGAGGAATTTATGTGCGTCCTGGGTTGGATATCAAACCCTTGAAGCGAGGGGGAAGTGGGATTGAAACATATAACAAAAATCATCCTTCACAGATGCCAACAGCTTTGGAAGCTGGGACATTAAACAGTCATGGAATTGCTGGACTCCACGCAGCACTCTATTATATAGAAGAAACAGGGTTGGAATCCATTTACAAAATGGCCATGGATCGAATGTGGATGTTTTATGAAGGAGTCAAAAAAATACCAGGTGTAACGGTATATGGAGATTTTACAAAGAAAAAACGTGCGCCAATTGTATCGCTGAATCTAGGGGATTATGATTCCGCAGAAGTGAGTGATGAACTGCTTATGGAATATGGGATTGCAACAAGAGCAGGAGGACACTGCGCACCACTTATGCATCAGTCCTTGGGAAATGTGGAGCAAGGAGCGGTTCGATTTAGCTTTTCTCATTTTAACACAGAGGAAGAAGTGGAAAAAGCAATCAATGCCATGAGAGAACTGGCAGAGGAATAGGTAGTGTCAACTGAGTTATGAAAAACTGAGCTACAAGAAAAGGCTCAGATAAAC
>Mya_p2__coassemble_600_pt1 | contig 38125 bp, 28 predicted proteins | sample Mya_p2__metabat2_high_PE_023 | metagenome-assembled genome bin Mya_p2 | reverse complement strand
GCACGAGAATGCAGATGATCAATGCTTTGAAAGAGCGAACGCCAACACGCTTCTTTTTCATATTCTTCTTGGAAGAAATGCGCTTCTTCCGTCTTGCTACATTTTGCTTTCCATAATTCATGAATATTGTCCTCCTCTATCCATACCCACCATTATAACAAAGAACCTTTTTTAAATAAAGGTAAAAATGCAAAGTTCAGCTTCTACTAAGGAAAAATTAAGAAAATGTTTCTTCTTTTTCCCAGTCATGATATAGTGTAAAAAGTAAGACAAGAGAAAAAGGAGTACAGCATGGAGATCAAGACAGTTTATCGCGGGGCATCTGCAGAAATTGTGGAGAAAAAATCGAGATTTATTGGAGATGTATTTCCAGTGACCTCAGAAGAGGAAGCTTTGGAATGTTTGGAAAAAGTAAAAAAACAGTACTGGGATGCCAGACATCATTGCTGGGCTTATGTGATTGGAGAGAAGCAACCACAGGAACGCTTCAGTGATGATGGGGAACCAAGTGGTACAGCGGGGAAACCCATTCTTGAAGTGATCCGTGGACAGAAGCTGACCAACACATTGGTTGTGGTAACTCGATACTTTGGAGGAACCTTGCTTGGAACTGGTGGTCTGGTCCGTGCCTATACAAAGTCTTCTCAGGAGGCTTTGTATGCAAGTACTATGATTGCTCGGATCAGCGGTGTGAAGTTAAAAATCACCACAGATTATACAGGAATCGGGAAGATTCAATATATTTTAGCCCAACGAAAGATTGCAACCTTGCATACAGAATACACGGATAAGGTGGAAGTGTATGTACTGGTTTCCGAGGAAGAAGAGCCGTTTTTGAAGGCAGAGATTACTGAAGGAACGAATGGACAGGCTTTGATGGAAAAGGAGATGGATTGCAGATTTGCAGAGGTAGACGGAGAGTACCTTGTGTGGGAGCGAGAAGCATAAAAATATGAAAATGAGCAAAAAGAGACACGACATAATTGATTGCCGTGTCTCTTTTCATCTCCCGAAGGAAATGTATAGAATATATAATCCCGAGGGGGAAAACTTCTAATAAAATCCGTTTCATTTTTTATTTTATTAGGAAGAATCTACCTTATCAGGAATGATCAGCGAAATTCTGGTTCAATCAATCCGAAAGTACCATCTTTTCTCTTATAAACAACATTGACTTCGTCTGTCTCTGCATTGGCGAATACGAAGAAGTTATGTCCTAACAAATCCATCTGTACACAAGCGTCTTCTGGGAACATTGGTTTAATTCCAAAGCGTTTGGTACGAACGATCTTAATTTCGTCATCCTCTGCAGGATCAACCTCTTCCTCGAAGAACTCCTTTTTAAATGCATTGCCAGAAGAGGAAGCAGTTGGATGTCCCTGGCTTCTTGCAACCAGTTTGTTTTTATATTTTCGAAGCTGACGTTCGATAATCTCTTCTACCAAATCAATGGATACATACATATCGCTGCTTGTCTGCTCGGAGCGGATGATGTCCCCCTTGACTGGGATTGTTACCTCAATTTTCTGACGATCCTTTTCTACACTGAGCGTAACGATGATTTCTGTTTCAGGAGTGAAATACCTTTCCAGTTTTCCAAGTTTTTGTTCAATCGTGTCTTTAAGTCCCGGTGTTACTTCAATGTTTTTGCCGCTGATAATAAATTTCATGCTGCTCAACTCCTTCTTGTTCAAATTATACAGGGAATATAAGAAAATATTCTGTCTGTATTTATGTTGGTATTATAACATATAATCAGACAATTGTATATAAAGAAAATGATTGTCAGTTTAAAAATTGAAAAAATAAGGAACTATTTTCCTGATTTTTCCTTAAAATCAGTGGCTTCCATGTTAGAATCCGCTTTTTCATCTTCAAAATCAACGAATAAAAATTTGCGCGTTGCAAATAAAATTGTGATGGCAATGACCCCCAGCAATGTGTTCAGTGGAGATGCGTGATCAATGATAATGTATCGTGCAATGGCGAACAGCAGTACTTCAAATACTGTTTTGGAAGTGTGCAAATACAACATTCGAATCATTTCCACACCGATGATCAAGTTAAAAGAAGTAGTCAACAAATCATCGTAGTTTGGGTATTTGTTTAAGTTAGGTAAATGTCCAAAGGACAGGATTAGTTGGATGATCATAATGATGATTGCTGCGGCTAAAATAAATGCAATGACAATTTCCAAAGCGGATGTCAGTTTTTTTAAGAAGGTATTAATACGTTCTTTCATGTAAGATCTCCTTTCGGTGGTTCAAATTCTTGTTATGATTTCTTTATTATATCCCATTTCCATAAGAAGAGGAAAGTGAAAATGAGGGTAAAAAATAAGAGAGAGAAATCCAAGCTGATTCCTCTCTCTCTTGAACTTTTCGGCTTCTATATATAAAAAAGAAGGATACGATTATTTGTTAAAGTTGCTACGTTTTCTCATTCTTGCATCCAGAATCTTCTTACGGATACGAAGAGACTTTGGAGTTACTTCCAAAAGCTCGTCTGTCTCGATGAAGTCCAATGCCTGCTCCAAACTTAAGATACGAGGTGGTGTCAAACGAAGTGCCTCGTCTGCGCTGGAAGAACGAGTATTTGTCAAATGCTTTGTCTTACAAACATTGACCTCAATATCATCTGTTTTTGCATTTTGACCGATGACCATACCAGAGTATACTTTCTCGCCGGCACCGATGAAGAGAGTACCACGTTCTTGAGCACCGTAAAGTCCGTATGTTACGGATTCACCTGTCTCAAATGCGATCAAAGATCCCTGTTTACGATAGGAAATATCTCCCTTGTATGGAGCATATCCGTCAAAGGATGTATTTAAAATACCATTTCCTTTTGTATCGGTCATGAAATCTCCACGGTATCCGATTAATCCACGAGATGGGATGGAGAATTCCAAACGAGTATATCCACCGTTGGAAGTGCTCATGCTGCGAAGCTCACCTTTACGCTGGCTCAACTTGTCGATAACAGTTCCTGTAAATTCATCTGGCACATCTACATAAGCAAGCTCCATTGGCTCTGTCTTCTTTCCATTTTCATCTGTATGGTACAGAACTTCTGCTTTACTTACAGCAAATTCGTAGCCTTCACGACGCATATTCTCGATCAATACAGACAAATGCAATTCTCCACGTCCAGAAACTTTAAAGCTATCGGCGTTCTCTGTTTCCTCTACACGAAGGCTGACATCTGTATTCAATTCACGAAACAGACGATCTCTTAAGTGACGAGAAGTTACATATTTTCCTTCCTGTCCAGCAAATGGACTGTCGTTTACGATAAAGTTCATAGAAATGGTTGGCTCGGAAATCTTCTGGAATGGGATGGCTTCCGGATTCTCAGGAGAGCAAAGTGTATCTCCGATGGAAATGTCGGAAATACCGGAAATTGCTACGATAGAACCAATACCAGCTTCCTTTACTTCTACTTTATTCAAACCATCAAATTCATACAATTTGCTGATTTTTACTTTTTTCTGTTTGTCAGGATCGTGGTGGTTTACAACCATCATTTCCTGGTTCACTGCAATGGTACCATTGTCGACCTTACCAACACCGATACGACCAACGTACTCGTTGTAGTCGATGGTACTGATGAGTACCTGAGTTGCAGCATCTGGATCTCCTTCTGGAGCTGGAATGTAATCGATGATTGTCTCAAACAATGGCTCCATATCTTTTTCTTCGTCTGTCAGATCCAAGACAGCGATACCAGCTTTTGCAGATGCGTAAACAAATGGGCAATCAAGTTGTTCGTCTGATGCATCCAGATCCATAAACAATTCCAATACTTCATCAATGACTTCGTCTGGACGAGCTTCTGGACGGTCGATTTTGTTGATACAAACGATAACTGGAAGGTCCAGTTCCAATGCTTTTCTCAATACAAATTTTGTCTGAGGCATAGCACCTTCAAAGGCGTCTACCACAAGGATTACACCATTTACCATCTTCAAAACACGTTCTACTTCACCACCGAAGTCTGCATGTCCTGGAGTGTCGATGATGTTGATTTTTGTACCTTTGTAGTAAACAGCAGTGTTTTTAGAAAGAATGGTAATTCCACGTTCTCTTTCGATATCGTTGGAGTCCATGACACGGTCTGCAACGTCCTGATTTTCACGGAATACACCGCTCTGTTTCAAAAGCTCATCGACCAAAGTTGTTTTACCGTGGTCTACATGGGCGATAATTGCAATATTTCTTACATCTTCACGTCTTGTTTTCATATGTACACTTCCTATTTTACATCTTCATTTTCATACTAGTTTCGATACAACTTTTTTATTTTACCATAAAAAAACATTTTTACAAGCATATAATAGGTAGTTACCGATATTTCAGAAAACTAAACAAAGGGTTCCTTGATATTTCTAAAAAGTTTGTGAAAGGGATATCATTTGTTGAGGATTGGAGGTAAATATGGTATTCTTTTCCTGTATATAACTTATATGAAATGAAGAGAGGAAGACAGAAGATTATGATAAAGATTATGATGCATGGATGCAATGGGAGAATGGGACAGATGATTTCCGGATTGGTGAAGGAAGATCCTCAGGTAGAGATCGTGGCTGGCGTAGATACATTTACAGGAATTGAGAATCCATATCCGGTATTCACATCCATTGACCAGTGCGATGTAGATGTGGATGTTGTCATCGATTTTTCTAATGCATCTGCAGTAGATAGCGTGTTGGATTATTGTGCAGATAAGGAAATCCCACTTGTATTTTGTACGACAGGACTTTCCGAGGAGCAGTTGCAGAAGATGGAAGAAGTGTCTAAGAAGACAGCTGTTTTGAAGTCTGCCAACATGTCTATGGGAATCAATTTATTGATGAAGCTTTTGAAGGATGCGGTTCGTGTATTAGGACCGGCAGGTTATGATGTGGAATTGGTGGAAAAACATCACAATCAGAAATTAGATGCACCAAGCGGTACTGCTCTTGCCTTGGCAGATGCTATGAACGAAGAGATGGATCACTCTTATGAATACGTGTATGATCGTAGTCAAGTGAGAAAGAAACGTGACAAAAAAGAAATGGGGATTTCTGCAGTGCGCGGTGGTTCTATTGTAGGTGAACATGAAGTCATCTTTGCTGGCTTGGATGAAGTAATTGAATTCAAACATACTGCATACTCAAGAAGTGTGTTCGGAAAAGGGGCTGTAGAAGCAGCCAAGTTCTTAGCTGGAAAACCGGCAGGAATGTATGATATGAGCGACGTAATTCAGTTCTAAAAAGGAACGAAACAGGAGAAGCGCTCACGGGAGAAAAAGAAAAATGGGAGAGAGGGTTATGGAAATGAAGACATTAGAACAAAGATATTTGGAAAGAATGTCAGATTTATATCCAACAATTGCGGCAGCATCAACGGAGATCATCAATCTGCAGGCAATTCTCAACTTGCCAAAGGGGACGGAACATTTTATTACTGATGTTCATGGTGAGTATGAAGCGTTTTCACATGTATTAAAGAACGGTTCGGGTTCTGTCAGACGAAAAATCGAGGAAGTGTTTGGCAATACACTGAGCAAGCAGGATAAGAAGGAGCTGGCCACTTTAATCTATTATCCAAAGGAAAAGATGGCACAGGTGAGAAAAAACGAGGATAATATGGAAGATTGGTACACCACGCATTTGTACCGGCTTGTAGAGGTGAGCAAGCATGTTGCCAGTAAGTACACCCGCTCTAAAGTTCGTAAGGCACTGCCAAAGGATTTTGCCTATGTGATTGAGGAATTGATCACCGAGAAAGCGGAGATTACGGATAAGGAATCTTATTACAACGAAATTATTTCCACCATCATCAGCATCAACAGGGCGGAAGAATTTATTTCTGCGATTTCTGAGTTGATTCAGCGATTGGTTGTGGATCATTTACACATTGTAGGTGATATTTATGATCGAGGCCCAGGACCACACATTATTATGGACAAGCTGCAGAAGTATCATTCCTTGGACATTCAGTGGGGAAATCATGATGTAGTATGGATGGGCGCGGCAGCAGGGCAGCAGTGTTGTATTGCCAATGTGATTCGTATTTGTGCACGTTATGACAATTTGGACATTTTGGAAGATGGTTACGGTATTAACTTACTGCCGTTAGCTACTTTTGCTATGCATACCTATGAGAACGATCCATGTACATGCTTTGAGTTAAAAGGAAGCAGGCCGGAAAATGTGGCGGAGATGGAACTGAACATGCGCATGCACAAAGCCATTTCTATTATTCAGTTTAAGCTAGAGGGGCAGACGATTCAAAGACAGCCAAGTTTTGGGCTGGAGGAGCGAGCTCTTTTGCACCGCATTGATTTTAATGAGGGTACCATCAATCTGGATGGAAAAACGTATAAATTGTTGGATACCAATTTTCCATCCATTGATCCTCAGGATCCATACAAATTGACTTGTGAGGAGCAGGATATTATGGATCGGCTGGAACGTGCCTTTATGAGTTGTGAAAAATTGCAGGAGCATATGCGTCTCCTTCTTTCAAAAGGTGGTCTCTACAAAGTGCACAACGGGAATTTGCTGTATCATGGTTGCATGCCTTTGAATGAAGATGGCAGTTTTAAGGAAGTGAATTTATTTGGCAACACCTTTAAAGGACGCTCCCTCTATGATGCCCTGGATCGTTATGTGCGAAAAGGATTCTTTGCCATTGATCCGGAAGAACGGGAAAATGGTCGAGATGTTATGTGGTTTATCTGGTTAAGCGCTAATTCACCGTTGTTTGGCAAAGACAAGATGGCTACCTTTGAACGGTATTTCCTGGCAGAAAAAGAGACCCATGTGGAAAATAAAAATCCATACTACTACTTACTAGAAAATGAAGAAGTGGTGAATCGGATTTTTGGTGAATTTGGTCTATCTCCAAACGATGCTTATATAGTCAACGGTCATGTACCAGTGAAACGGAAAAATGGAGAAAGTCCGGTAAAATGTAACGGAAAAGTATTGGTCATTGATGGCGGATTTTCCAAGGCTTACCAGAAGGAAACAGGAATTGCTGGATACACTTTGGTCTACAACTCTCATGGTTTGCGTTTGGTGGCCCATGAGCCATTTGAATCCACAGAGGCAGCCATTGAAAAGGGAAGCGATATTCACTCTGAAACTACAGTGATCAAACAGGTGTTCCACCGCCGTTTGGTGGGAGATACAGATACGGGTCAGGAGATTCGAGAGCAGATTGCAGACTTGAAGGAACTATTGGCCGCATACCGAAGTGGTGAAATCAAAGAGAAATTGTAGAAAACTCTTAGAAAAAGATAACAAGTGTGAAAAAGTAAGAAAGAGAAGAGTGGGGAAAATGCAAAAGCAAAAGGGCTCCGTTCTTCTCTTTTTTACATTGATTTTGTTGAATTTACGCATATAAAGTGATAAAATGTGATTTAAAGTGTCCCAAGATTTCTCCTGGAAAGGGAGGCTATTTGACTAGAACTAGGAAGTAAGCCAGGAACTATCTTGGAAAGATAGCATGAAAGAATTTAGAAATAGACAAGGAGTTAATTGTAGATTATGGGTTTTATGGAAAAAATATTCGGTACGCACAGCGAGCATGAGTTGAAGCGTATTTATCCGATTGTAGACAGAATTGAAGCTATGGAACCAGAGATGAAAGCATTGTCTGATGCTGAGTTGAAGGATAAGACGCGTGAGTTCAAGGAGCGTTTGAAAGAAGGCGAAACATTGGATGATCTTTTGCCAGAAGCATACGCTGTTGTTCGCGAAGCTGCATATCGAAGCTTGGGAATGCGCCACTATCGTGTACAGCTTATTGGTGGTGTAATCTTGCATCAGGGACGTATTGCAGAGATGCGTACAGGTGAAGGTAAAACATTGGTATCTACATTGCCAGCATATTTGAACGCATTGGAAGGAAAAGGAGTTCACATTGTAACAGTCAACGACTACTTGGCAAAGCGTGATGCGGAGTGGATGGGAAAAGTACATGAATTCCTGGGATTGACAGTTGGTGTCGTTCTCAATGAGATGGACAATGAAGAGCGTCGTGTTCAGTACAACTGTGACATTACTTACGTGACAAACAATGAACTTGGATTCGATTACCTGAGAGACAACATGGTAATCTACAAGGAACAGCTTGTACAGAGAGGATTGAACTTCGCCATCATCGATGAGGTGGACTCTGTTTTGATCGACGAGGCACGTACTCCATTGATCATTTCTGGCCAGAGTGGCAAATCTACAAAATTATACGAAGCATGCGATATTCTCGCAGGACAGATGGTTCGTGGAGAAGCAAGCGGCGAATTTACAAAGATGAACGCTCTTATGGGAGAAGACATTGAGGAAACTGGAGATTACATTGTTAACGAGAAAGAGAAAAATGTAAACTTGACTGAAGATGGTGTAAAGAAGGTAGAGAAGTTCTTCCACTTGGAAAACCTGGCAGATCCAGAGAACTTGGAAATCCAGCACAATATTACATTAGCCCTTCGTGCGCATAACTTGATGCACAGAGATCAGGATTACGTAGTAACTCCAGAGGGTGAAGTTGTCATCGTCGATGAATTTACAGGACGTATCATGCCAGGACGTCGTTATTCCGACGGATTGCATCAGGCAATTGAGGCAAAAGAACATGTAAAAGTTCGTCGTGAAAGCAAAACACTTGCAACCATCACCTTCCAGAATTTATTTAATAAGTTTGAGAAGAAGAGCGGTATGACAGGTACTGCTTTGACAGAGGAAAAAGAGTTCCGTGACATTTATGGAATGGACGTTGTAGAAATTCCTACCAACAGACCTGTACAACGTAAGGATTTGGAAGACGTTGTTTATAAAACAAAAGAAGAAAAATATCATGCTGTTGTGGATGCTGTTGAGGCGGCTCATGCAACAGGACAGCCAGTTTTGGTTGGTACCATTACCATTGAAGTTTCTGAGTTGTTAAGCCGTATGTTAAAGAAACGCGGAATTCCACACAATGTATTGAATGCCAAATATCATGAGATGGAGGCAGAAATCGTTGCAGATGCAGGTGTACATGGTGCCGTAACGATTGCGACAAACATGGCTGGTCGTGGTACCGATATCAAATTGGATGAGGATGCACGTGCTGCAGGTGGTTTGAAAATCATCGGTACAGAGCGTCACGAATCTAGACGTATTGATAACCAGTTACGTGGACGTTCCGGACGTCAGGGAGATCCAGGAGAATCTCGTTTCTACTTGTCTTTGGAAGATGACCTGCTTCGTTTGTTTGGGTCAGAACGTTTGATGACAGTCTTCAATACATTGGGTGTAGAAGATGGAGAACAGATCGAACATAAGATGCTTTCCAGTGCCATCGAAAAAGCACAGATGAAGATCGAGAGCAACAACTTTGGTGTACGTAAGAACTTGTTAGAGTACGACCAGGTTATGAATGAACAGAGAGAAATCATTTATGGCGAACGTCGTCGTGTATTGGATGGCGAAAGCATGCGCGATACCGTATACAATATGATCACAGAATACGTAGAGAATACAGTAGATCGTTTTGCATCTACAGAGACTGGTCCAGAAGACTGGGATATGGGTGGTATGGAACGTACTTTAAATGAAGTCATTCCACAGCTTCAGGTTCCCGAACAGAAGGAAGCAGAAGAGATGCAGCAGAAAGAACTGAAACATTTGCTCAAAGAGCGTGCAGTCAAAGCTTATGAAGCAAAAGAAGTGGAATTCCCAGAGCCAGAACAGATTCGTGAGGCTGAGCGTGTGATCTTATTGAAGGTAATTGATGCCAAGTGGATGGATCACATTGACGATATGGACCAGCTCCGTCAGGGAATCGGTCTTCAGGCCTATGGTCAGAGAAACCCATTGGTAGAGTACAAGATGATGGGTTACGATATGTTTGGTGAGATGACCAATGCCATTGCAGAGACAACCATCCGTACTTTGTTCCATATTCGTGTGGAACAGAAGGTAGAGCGTGAGCAGGTAGCACAGGTGACAGGAACAAATAAAGATGACACAGCAGTTCGTGCACCAAAGAAACGTGAGGAAAAAAAGATTTATCCAAACGACCCATGCCCATGTGGAAGTGGTAAAAAGTACAAACAGTGCTGTGGACGTAAATAATCTGATATTGTAAATAATCGAATATCATAAATCGTCTGATATCGTGTATGATCTGATATGATTGCGATAAAGATAGAATATATTTTGAAAGAGGTGATAAAGGTGGTTTTATTAGATGAATTGAAGCAGAATCTAACTGCATACGAGGAGCCACTGAAAGATTTGAGGGATTCACTTTAACTTAGCAGCGAAGAAAGAAGAGATTGAAGAGTTAGAGCGAAGAATTGAAGAGCCGGGATTTTGGGATAAGCCAGAACAATCCCAGCATACGATGAAACATTTGAAATATTTGCAGGATTCTGTGAAACAGATCGAACAGATGGAAACTGATTATGAAGATCTGGGCCTGCTCATTGAGATGAGTGAGGAAGAACCAGATGAGGATACCATCAATGAGATACAGGAAGAGTTGGAGCGCTTTATTTCTGAATTTGAAGAACTGCGGATTCAAACGCTTTTGACAGGAGAATATGATAAGAACAACGCTATTGTCAGCCTTCATGCAGGAGCCGGTGGAACTGAGTCCTGCGACTGGGCAGGCATGCTGTATCGTATGTACACTCGTTGGGCGGAGAAAAAGGGATATACCATTGAAGTGCTGGATTATCTGGAAGGTGATGTGGCAGGAATCAAAGGTGTGACTTTTGAAGTTCAGGGAGAAAATGCATATGGATATTTGCGTTCGGAGAAGGGCGTTCACCGTTTGGTACGTATTTCTCCATTTAATGCAGCTGGAAAGCGTCAGACTTCCTTTGTGTCTTGTGACGTAATCCCAGACATTGAAGATGATATTGAGATCGATATCAATGATGATGATCTTCGAATTGATACATATCGTGCCAGTGGTGCCGGTGGACAGCATATCAACAAGACTTCATCTGCTATTCGAATCACCCACTTGCCAACGGGAATTGTAGTTCAGTGTCAGAATGAGCGTTCTCAGCATATGAACAAGGACAAGGCGATGCAGATGTTGAAAGCTAAGTTGTATTTGCTAAAACAGCAGGAACAGGCTGAGAAAGTATCTGATATTCGAGGTGAAATCAAAGAAATCGGTTTTGGTAGCCAGATTCGTTCTTACGTGATGCAACCATACACAATGGTGAAGGATCACCGTACCAATGCGGAGATCAGCAATGTAGGAGCTGTCATGGATGGAAATATTGATCCATTTATCAATGCATATTTGAGTGCAAAGTAGTTGTGTTTTTGAAGTAGTAAGGAAGTATAGTATGGTAAATATAGCAGTATTGGGATATGGTACCGTTGGGTCCGGTGTGGTAGAAGTCATCAACACCAACGGCGCCCGTATCAACCAGAGGATCGGAGATGAGTTGAACGTCAAATACGTGCTGGACTTAAGAGATTTTCCAGGAGATCCTATCCAGGAAAAATTAGTTCATGATTTTGAAATCATCGTCAATGATCCAGATGTACAGATTGTAGTGGAAGTAATGGGTGGAATTGAACCTGCTTATACATTTGTAAAGAGAAGTCTTTTGGCAGGGAAGAGTGTGGCAACCTCCAACAAGGCTTTGGTGGCGAAACACGGTGCAGAGTTGTTGTCCATTGCCCAAGAGAATGACATTAACTTCTTGTTTGAGGCAAGTGTAGGTGGAGGAATTCCGATTATCCGTCCTTTGAATTCGTCCCTCACCGCCGATGAGATTGAGGAAATCACCGGTATTTTGAATGGAACGACAAACTACATGCTGACGAAAATGTTTTACGAAGGCGCCGAGTATGACGAGGTGTTGAAGGAAGCTCAAGAGAAGGGATATGCAGAGCGCAATCCAGAGGCAGATGTGGAAGGTCACGATGCTTGCCGTAAGATTGCCATTTTGTCTTCTTTGATTTCGGGACAGCAGGTGGATTTTGAGGATATTTATACAGAAGGAATTACGAACATTTCCAAGCAGGATATGATGTATGCAAAAGCTATGGGAATGACCATCAAGTTGTTGGCTTCCAGCAAACGTCATGGAGATCATGTACATGCCATTGTTGCGCCATACTTATTGAATAGTGAACATCCACTGTACAGTGTCAATGATGTGTTCAATGCGATTTTTGTTCATGGAAATGTATTGGGAGATGCCATGTTCTACGGCAGTGGAGCAGGAAAACTTCCAACAGCCAGTGCCGTTGTAGCGGATGTAGTGGATGAAGCGAAACATTTGCATCGAAACATTATGACCATGTGGAAAAGTGATAAATTGGAATTGCTTCCAATTTCGGATACAAGTAAGAAGTTTTTCGTTCGTATTTCCGGGGATGCAAATGCTATGAAAGCTTATCTAGACAGCCGATTTGGACCAGTTGAAATCGTACAGGTGGATGGTCTGGAAGAGGAGTTTGGATTTGTGACAGAGCGTATGACCGAAGGAACATACGATGCGATTGCAAAGGAATTTCCAGGAATCATTCATATGATCCGTGTGGAAGGCTAAGACCGGAGGAACTGGGTATGAAATATATCGTGATGTTGTGTGATGGAATGGCGGATGAGCCTATGGAAGCACTGCGTGGACACACACCAATGGAAGTGGCAAAGACCATTCATATGGATGATATGGCTCAGCGTTCTGAATTGGGGATTGTGCGCACTGTTCCAGAAGGAATGTCTCCAGGAAGTGATACTGCAAACTTATCGGTGATGGGATATGATCCAAAGAAATATTATACAGGTCGTTCTCCAGTGGAAGCGTTAAGCATTGGTGTAGATATGCAGGCAGAGGATGTGTCTTTTCGTTGCAATCTGGTGACTCTTTCTGAGGAAGAGGAGAATTACGCTGAGAAGCATATTTTGGATCACAGTTCCGATGAAATCACTACAGAGGAAGCAATGGTTCTGGTAGAGGCCTTAAAGGAAGGATTGACCCGAGAAGAATATGCCTTTTATCCAGGAATCAGCTATCGCCATTTGCTGATCTGGAATCATGGACAGGTTGTGGAATTGACACCGCCTCATGATATTTTGACAAAACAGATCGGAGCCTATTTGCCAGAAGATCCCGTGCTACGAGAAATGATGGAAAAAAGTTATGACATTTTGAATCATCATCCAATCAACGAAGCGCGAAGAGCTCGTGGCTTAAAGCCAGCAAACTCTGCCTGGTTCTGGGGAGCTGGAACAAGACCTTGTTTGACTTCCTTTGAGGAGGAACATCAGGTGAAAGGCGCCATGATTTCAGCCGTAGACTTGTTGAAAGGAATTGCAGTAGGGGCCCAGATGGATAACATTCATGTGGAAGGTGCCAATGGTGGATTGCACACCAATTATGCAGGCAAAGCTCAGGCGGCCATCCACGCGCTGACAAAGGAAGACTATGATTTTGTTTACATTCACGTAGAAGCTCCGGACGAGATGGGTCATCAGGGAAGTGTGGAAAATAAAATCCTTGCCATTGAGTTTATTGATGACCAGATCATTGGACCGGTAAAAGCAGCCATGGAAGAAGCAAGGGAAGACTTCCGCATGTTGGTTCTTCCAGATCATCCAACGCCAGTCCGCCTGCGCACCCATACGGCGGATCCGATTCCTTATATGTTGTACGATAGTACAAAAGTGTATCAGGGCGCTTCTGAGTATTCAGAAGCAACGGGTAAAGCAAGTGGAATCCGAGTGGAAGAAGGATATCAATTACTTGGGCGTATGCTACAAGATTGACAAGATAGAGAGACATCAGGAGGGAATTTATGCTGATAGTAAAAAAATTCGGCGGCAGTTCTGTAAAAGACAAAGAACATATTTTCAATGTAGCAGAGCGGTGTGTTGAAGAATATCGAAAAGGAAATGACGTCATTGTTGTGCTTTCCGCTATGGGAGATACAACAGACGAATTGATTGCAAAAGCAAAGGAAATTAATCCAAATGCATCTCGTCGAGAGATGGATATGTTGTTGACTACAGGAGAACAGGTTTCTGTTTCTTTAATGGCCATGGCAATTTCCACATTTGGAGTTCCAACTGTATCGTTGAATGCATTTCAGGTAGGAATGCATTGTACCTCTGCATACAGTAATGCAAGATTCAAAAAGGTGGATACCGATCGAATAGAACATGAGCTTGAATATCATAAAATCGTAATCGTAACTGGATTCCAGGGAATCAATAAGTACGAGGATTATGCAACCCTTGGACGTGGAGGTTCTGATACTACAGCAGTTGCCATTGCGGCAGCTCTTCACGCAGATGCGTGTGAAATCTACACTGATGTAGACGGCGTATATACTGCAGATCCAAGAGTGGTAAAAAATGCAAGAAAGCTGGAACAGATTGGATATGATGAGATGCTAGAATTGGCATCCCTTGGTGCAAAGGTGTTGCACAATCGTTCTGTTGAAATGGCAAAGAAATATGGAGTACAGTTGGTGGTTCGTTCAAGTTTGGATCGTTCTGAGGGAACCGTAGTCAGGGAGGTAGCAAAAATGGAAAAAATGTTAATCAGCGGAGTAGCTTCTGACAAAAATACATCTCGCGTGTCTGTGATCGGTGTGGATGACAAACCGGGTATCGCATTTAAAATCTTTAATACACTTGCAAAAAAAGGAATCAATGTGGACATTATTTTGCAGTCTGTAGGACGTGCTGGTACAAAAGATATTTCCTTTACTGTGGCAACAGACGATTTGGATGAAACATTGAGCACATTGGAAGAAAACAAAGAGGCATTGACTATCCAGGAAATCAATCATAAAGACAATGTGGCAAAGATTTCCATCGTTGGAGCTGGTATGATGAGCAATCCAGGTGTGGCAGCAAAAATGTTTGAGGCATTGTTCAATGCTCAGGTAAATATCAATATGATTTCCACATCAGAGGTTCGTATTACTGTCCTCATCGATGAAAATGATGTAGAACGTGCCATGGTTGCAGTTCACGATCGTTTCGGATTAGGAAATTAATTGAGAATATAAAAACTTGTGGCTAGAAGAATTGGCTGACAAGGTGACAAAGGTAGAAAAATAGGCGGGAGTAACACTCCCGCCTATTTTAACTTTCTTTATGGTTATAATTGGATGGTTGCGAATCGATAGCAACTACTCCGTTTTGCTTAAGGTGCTATTGTGGTATTTGGTGGAATAAGTAACATCTTCTCCGAACCAGGCTGGGGCCTGAAATGCATTTGCAGAATCCTCGTCTGGGAATTCTACTTCTGCTAAAACCAGTCCTTCTAAGTCTTCTAAGAAAAAGTCTAATTCAATCCATAAGTCTGCATCTGGCAAATCTCCAACTTCAGAAAATGGAATTACATACCGATCTTTGATGATCATGCGTCCATCAGCTTTTGTTTTTAAATGTTCATAAGCATCTTTGGTCAGTGGAAGATTGTATTCCTCACGAACCATCAATCCTTTGGATTTGTAAGTGAGAAAATAGTCGTCATTGTCTTGACGAATACGGACTACTGGTTCTGTGCAAAGATAACCTTGTTCAATATGACGACGGGAAAAATGTTCTGGCTCAAAGGGAAGAACAGATGCATCTACCAAATATTTTCTTTCAATTTCCATACTTGTTTGATCCTTCTTTCTTATCTAATTCGAAACAATTCTAAAAGTATTATAGTATTTTTTCAGAACCATTGTAAATAGAAAAGGATGCGAGTATAGTAGGAGTATTGAAGCATAGAAAAAGAAAGAATGCAAAATTAGTGATAATAAGGACAAAAGCGAGGAGGACGCAGAATGAAAAAAGTAAGTGTATTTTTTGCCGACGGATGTGAAGAAGTGGAGGCACTGACCGTGGTGGATTTGCTTCGTAGAGCGGGAGTAGAGACTGATATGGTTTCTATTACGGGAAAACTTTTGGTGACCAGCTCTCATGGGGTGGGAATTCAGACAGATCAACTATTTGAAGAGACCGATTTTGAAGAGACCGATATGTTGGTATTGCCAGGAGGAATGCCAGGAACATTGCATTTGCAGGCTCATGAAGGTTTGACTCAGCTTTTGAAAGCGTATGACGTAGCAGGAAAACAGGGACAGGATAAATATGTGGCAGCCATCTGTGCGGCTCCAAGTGTGCTTGGCGGTCTAGGCATTTTGGAGGGGAAACTAGCTTGTTGTTATCCAGGATTTGAGGAAAAATTAACTGGAGCGACTGTGACCATGGAACCAGCCATTCAGGATGGTCATGTGATCACTGGACGAGGGATGGGAACAGCCATTCCATTTGGTTTAAAATTAATCCAGGTACTTTGTGGCGTAGAAAAAGCAGAAGAGGTGAAAAAAGGAATTCTTTTTGAATAAAGACAGAAAAATGGTCTTTGAAGAATGGTGGAAGAATGAGGAAAAAACACTGGAAATTCAAGGGTGTTTATGATATACTGTTCCAATGACTGCGAATGTTCATTTTTATTCGATAAAAAACAAGATACCTAAGAAGAACTTGGGAGTGGATTTCAAGTTCGTAAGATAAGAAAAGGTACGAATCAAGGAGGATACTAAAAATGAGTTTACAGGTAGAAAGATTAGAGCATAACATGGCAAAGCTTACAATTGAAGTTGCAGCAGAAGAAGTAGAAAAAGCAATTCAGGCTGCTTACTTAAAAGAGCGCAACAAAATTAGCGTGCCAGGATTCCGTAAAGGAAAAGTTCCACGCCAGATGATTGAGAAGATGTATGGTGCAGAGATTTTTTATGATGAAGCAGCAAACAAGCTTGTTTCTGAAAGCTATCCAAAGGCATACGATGAGTGTGAGTTAGAGCTTGTTTCTCAGCCACAGATCGAAGTAGTACAGCTTGAGAAAGGAAAACCTTTCGTTTACACAGCAGAAGTAGCTGTAAAACCAGAAGTTACATTGGGTGAGTACAAAGGACTGAAAGTTGACAAATACTCTACAAGAGTAACACAGAAAGAAGTAGACGAGGAAATCGAAAAAGAGCGCGAGCGTAACGCAAGAACTGTTGAAGTAACAGATCGTGCAGTTATGGACAAAGATATGGTAACTCTTGACTTTGAAGGATTTGTTGATGGAGAAGCGTTTGAAGGTGGAAAAGCTGAGAACTATCCATTGACAATCGGTTCTGGAGCATTTATCCCAGGATTTGAAGAGCAGTTAATTGGTGCTGAGATCGATAAAGAAGTAGAAGTTAACGTTACATTCCCAAAAGAGTATCAGTCTGAAGCTCTTGCAGGAAAAGACGCTACATTCAAATGTACAGTTCATGCAATCAAAGCAAAAGAACTTCCAGAAGTAGACGACGAGTTCGCAGCAGAAGTGTCTGAGTGCGAGAACTTGGAAGATTACAGAGCAGAAGTAAAGAAAAACATCAAAGAGCGCAAAGAGCGTGAAGGAAAACAGAAGAGAGAAGACCAGGCTATGGAGCAGGCAGTTGCAAACGCTGAAATCGATGTACCAGCTGCCATGATTGATATGCAGGTTCGCCAGATGGCAGAAGAGTTTGCTGGACGTATCCAGGGACAGGGTCTTACAATGGAGCAGTACTTCCAGTTCACAGGAATGACAGCTGAGAAGATGATCGAAGAGATGAGACCACAGGCTGAAAGAAGAATCAGAACAAGATTAGTTCTTGAAGCAGTTGTAAAAGCTGAGAATATCGAAGTATCTGACGAGCGCATCGACGAAGAACTTCAGAAAATGGCAGATGCTTACCAGATGGAAGTAGAAAAATTGAAAGAGTTCATGGGCGAGAATGAGAAAGCTCAGATGAAAGAAGATATCGCAGTTCAGGATGCTGTTACATTTATTGCTGACGCAGCAGTAGAAGCGTAATCCTGATTGAGATACATAGAGAGTGTATGAGGGACAGTTTCATTTGAAAATGCATAAATAATAGGAGGTCATTGAAAATGAGTTTAGTACCTTATGTCGTTGAACAGACAAGCCGTGGAGAGAGATCCTACGACATTTATTCCAGATTATTAAAAGACAGAATTATTTTCCTTGGTGAGGAAGTAAATGATGTTTCAGCAAATATTGTTGTTGCACAGCTTCTTTTCCTGGAAGCGGATGATCCAAACAAGGACATTCAGCTTTATATCAATAGTCCAGGCGGATCTGTAACAGCAGGAATGGCAATCTATGATACCATGCAGTACATCAAATGTGATGTGTCCACAGTTTGTATTGGTATGGCAGCTAGTATGGGAGCATTTTTGCTTTCTGGTGGTGCAAAGGGCAAACGTTTCGCATTGCCTAATGCAGAGATCATGATCCATCAGCCATCCGGCGGAGCACAGGGACAGGCAACTGAAATCCAGATTGCTGCAGAGCACATCCTGCGCACACGTCAGAAATTGAATGAGATCTTGGCAGCCAATACAGGACAGCCTTTGGAAGTAATCAAAGTTGATACAGAGCGTGATAACTTTATGTCTGCACAGCAGGCAAAAGAGTATGGCTTGATTGACGAGGTTATTGCCAAACACTAAGAAACAAAAGATTCATAGAATCTCAAATGGAGTGAAATATAAATGGCAGGAAAGCTGAATGATGACACAGTACGTTGCTCTTTCTGTGGGAAGACACAGAACCAGGTCCGCAAGCTGATTGCTGGACCAAACGGAGCATTTATCTGTGATGAATGTATCGATGTCTGTGCAGAGATTATCGAGGAAGAATTTGAATATGATGAGAGAAAAGTATACGATGATATCAATCTTCTTACACCAGAGGAAATCAAAGCATTTCTGGATGAATATGTGATTGGACAGGACGAGGCAAAAAAAGTGCTTTCTGTAGCTGTATATAATCATTATAAGAGAATTATGGCAGGCTTTGATCTGGGCGTGGACTTGCAGAAGAGTAACATCTTGATGCTTGGCCCAACAGGATGTGGAAAAACATTGCTTGCTCAGACATTGGCGAAGATTTTGAATGTACCTTTTGCCATTGCAGATGCAACTGCATTGACAGAGGCTGGATATGTAGGAGAAGATGTAGAGAACATCTTGCTGAAAGTCATCCAGGCAGCAGATGGAGATATTCAACGTGCAGAGCATGGAATCATTTACATCGACGAGATTGATAAGATTACAAGAAAATCTGAGAATCCATCCATTACACGAGATGTGTCTGGAGAAGGTGTTCAGCAGGCACTGTTGAAGATCATCGAAGGAACGGTTGCTTCTGTTCCACCTCAGGGTGGAAGAAAACATCCACATCAGGAATTAATCCAGATTGATACAACCAACATTCTGTTCATTTGCGGTGGTGCATTTGAAGGATTGGAAAAATTGATCGAAACTCGTATGGATCGCAAATCCATTGGATTTAATGCGGAGATTGCTGCAAAGCATGAGTATGATGTAGATGTACTTTTGAAGGAAGCATTGCCACAGGATCTCGTAAAGTTTGGATTGATCCCAGAGTTGGTAGGTCGTCTTCCAGTGACAGTTTCTTTGAATCAGTTGGATCAGGATGCCTTGGTTCGTATTTTAACAGAACCAAAGAGCGCCATTGTCAAACAGTATCAGAAATTGTTGGAGTTGGACGGTGTTCGTCTTTTGTTTGATCGAGAAGCACTGGCAGCTATTGCAGAGACTTCTTTGGAGCGTAAAACAGGAGCACGAGGACTTCGCGCCATTATGGAAGATATTATGATGGATACCATGTTCCGTGTTCCATCGGATGAGACTATCAAAGAGTGTCGAATCACAAAAGACGTTGTAAAGGGAAAAGCAGAACCACTTTATGAACGAGATGGGGAAGAGCGTAAGTCCTTTTTGACAACGGAAAGTGCATAAAGAGAAGTTAAGAGGCGGGTGAACTGTTCACCTGTCTCTTTTTTTAGTGGAAATCCTTGTAGGAAAATAGTATAATCATGAGGAGAATGAACAGTAGAAAGGGACAACATGGAAAAGAAAATGAGACAACTTCCAATGGTAGCTCTTCGAGGATTGGTAGTCATGCCAGGTACGGCTATGAGTTTTGACTTAAGTCGTAAGAAATCCATCGAAGCCGTACAGCGGGCTATGGAAGGGGAACAGAAGATTTTTTTATCGGCACAGAAGTCGATTGAGATAGAAGATCCAACACAGGAAGATTTGTACCAGATTGGTACCATTGCAACCGTTCGTCAGATTGTGAAGCTTCCAAAGCAGATCGTGCGAGTGATGGTGTCTGGAGAACAGCGAGGCATTTTACAAAAGTTGGAGTCAGAAGAACCATTTCTTTTGGCGGAAGTAGAAGAAGTGCCAGAAGACAGTTTTGAAATTCCGGAAGAGTGGAATGAAGAAGCCATGACACGTAGCTTAAAGGACATGTTTGTAGAATATGCTACCCGCAACGGGAAAGTTCCAAAGGAATTTTTGGCGGAAGTATTGGAAATTAACAATTTACACAAGCTGGTGGATGAGATTGCATCCAGTCTGCAGTTGTTTTATACCGAACAGCAGGAATTGCTAGAACAGCTGGACTTTTGGAAACGCTACGAGTTATTGACTTTTAAGTTGGTCAACGAAGTGGAAATCATGGATGTGAAAAACGAAATCCGCATGAAGGTCAAAGAGCGTGTGGACAAGCACCAGCGAGAGTACATTTTGCGGGAAGAAATGAAGTACATCCGTGAAGAGTTGGGAGACGAAGATTCTGTCAGTGATGCAGAAGAATTTGAACAGAAGGTAGAACAGTTGGAAGCCCCAGATGAGGTGAAGGCAAAGCTGAGAAAAGAGATTAAGCGCTTTAAGAGCTCTATGAATTCTCCTGCAGAAGGCGGTGTGATTCGCACCTATATTGAGACCTTGCTGGAAATGCCTTGGGACAAGCGCGTGGAAGACAATGAAGATATTGGTTATGCAGAAGAAGTGCTGGAAGCTGACCATTATGGCTTGGAAGAGGTGAAGGAACGTATTTTGGAATTTTTGGCAGTGCGTTCTTTGACGAAGAAAGGAGACAGCCCGATTCTTTGCCTGGTGGGACCTCCAGGAACGGGAAAAACATCCATCGCAAAATCTTTGGCTCGAGCATTGAAAAAGCCATATGTACGCATTTCCTTGGGAGGGGTACGAGACGAAGCGGAAATACGTGGACATCGCAAAACCTATGTGGGAGCTATGCCAGGTCGTATTGCCAATGCAGTACGTAGAGCTGGTGTGAAGAATCCGTTGATCTTGTTGGATGAGATTGACAAAGTAAGCCAGGATTACAAAGGGGATACGTTCTCTGCCTTGTTGGAAGTATTGGATGGAGAGCAGAATTACGCCTTCCGCGATCATTATCTGGAAGTGCCACTGGATCTGTCAGAAGTGCTATTCCTTACTACAGCCAATACGTTGCAGACCATTCCAGGACCACTGTTGGATCGAATGGAAGTCATTGAAATCAACAGCTATACCGAAAATGAAAAGCTTCATATTGCTACAGAACATTTGATTCCAAAGCAACTGGAGAAACATGGATTGACTCCAGAGATGCTGACCATTGAAAGAGATGCTGTTTGGAAAATGGCTCGTAATTATACGAAGGAAGCCGGTGTTCGTCAGCTGGAGCGAAAGATTGGAAACATTTGCCGAAAGACAGCAAAAGAGATTTTGACCAGCGACAAGAAGCAGGTTATTGTGACTGGGGAGAACCTGGAAACCTATCTTGGTAAAGAAAAATATTCCTATGAAATGGCCAATGAAACGGACGAAGTGGGAATTGTACGAGGGCTTGCATGGACCAGTGTTGGTGGAGATACGTTACAGATTGAGGTAAATGTGATGCCAGGAAGTGGAGAATTGACTCTTACTGGACAGCTGGGAGATGTGATGAAAGAGTCTGCCCAGACCGGTGTGAGCTACATCCGTTCCATCAGTAAGGAATACAAGATTCCAGTCGATTTCTTTGAAAAGCATGACATTCACATGCACATTCCAGAAGGGGCAGTTCCAAAGGACGGTCCATCAGCGGGAATCACCATGGCAACGGCTATTTTATCCGCCATTACCAACCGAAAAGTGAAGGCAAATCTTGCCATGACTGGTGAAATCACTTTGCGAGGAAGAGTCCTTCCAATCGGCGGATTAAAAGAAAAATTGTTGGCTGCGAAAAATGCAGGTATTACTAATGTGCTTGTGCCAAAGAAAAATGTGCCAGATGTGGAGGAACTTTCCACGGAGATTACAGAAGGTATGAATATCATGCCAGTAGAAAATATGAAAGAAGTATTGGAGTATGCGATATGGTAATAAAAAATATCAATTTGGAAACTGTGTGTGGAATCACAAGTAAGCTTCCAGATAATGTGCTTCCGGAAATTGCATTTGCAGGAAAATCAAACGTAGGAAAATCCTCTTTGATCAACGCATTGATGAATCGAAAATCCTATGCTCGTATTTCTGCAACTCCAGGAAAAACACAGACTATCAACTTTTACAACATCAACGAAGAGATGTATTTGGTGGATCTTCCTGGATACGGATATGCAAAAGTATCGGAAAAAGAAAAAATTGAGTGGGGAAAATTGATCGAGCGCTATTTGCATGGCTCTGCACAGTTGAAGGCAGTGTTCCTGCTCATCGATATTCGTCACGAACCATCTGCCAATGATAAAATGATGTATGACTGGATCGTAGATCAAGGTTTTGAGCCAATCATCATTGCCACCAAGCTGGACAAGTTAAAACGAAGCCAGGTACAGAAACATGTGAAAATGGTGAAACAAGGCTTAAACTTGATTCCAGGAACAAGAGTCATCCCATTCTCTTCTGTCAGCAAGCAGGGAAGAGATGAAATCTGGGAGTTGGTGGAAACTGAATTTTTAGGAACTGCTTTGCCGTGTGAGGACTAACTAGTTTGTAAGAATCGGATGTTGAATGGTGGATACATCCCATTCGCTTTAGATAAAATCGAGGTGCATAATATATGAATAATACACGGCCATATTGGCAAGTTGTTGTAAGTCTTGTTTTTAGTATTTTAGCAACTGTTGCATTTGTCTATTTAGGCGTTCATGCTATCATCTTTTTGATGCCATTTGTTGTTGGATGGATCATTTCTGCTATCGCAGCGCCAGTTGTAAACTGGCTGGAAAGACGGTTTAATATTGTGAAAAAGTTAGGATCTGCGCTGATCGTTATCTGCGTTATTGCGTTAATTGTAACCGTTATCTATTTTGCAGTATCAAGAGTAGCGACAGAAGTTGGGGATTTGATCAAAAACATTCCGGAAATCTATGAACAGTTAGAACATGGATTGCAACAGATTGGTGGAACGCTATCTGGTGTTTTTGAAAAATTACCATTGTCGTTTCAGGACGCATGGAGTACATTTGTTGCAAACTTGGATCAGTCTGTAACTGGTTTGATTTCAAAAATCAGTAATCCAGCTGTAACAGCAGCTGGAAATATTGCAAAAAGAATTCCGTTTTATTTGATTTCCATTATCGTTGCCATTTTGTCTGCTTACTTCTTCACTTTCCAGCGAGAAGATGTGTTGAATTGGATGAAGCGGATGGCTCCCGAATCAGTAGAAAAGCGAATGACCTTGGTAATGGACAACTTGCGTTTTGCCTTGGGTGGATACTTTAAAGCACAGTTCAAAATCATGGCTGTGGTATTCGCCATTCTTCTTGTGGGATTCGCAGTTATGGGAGTGCGGTATTACGTGCTGGTGGCCTTTTTGATCTCCTTCCTGGATTTCCTACCTTTCTTTGGAACGGGAACGGCCATGATCCCTTGGGGCTTATACAAGTTCCTTGTAGGAGATTATAAAATGGCAATTATTTTGCTGGTCTTTTATGCCACCACGCAGATCGTACGCCAGCTGTTACAGCCAAAGTTAGTAGGAGACAGTGTAGGCATGAATCCACTGGTTACCTTGCTGTTCCTGTATGTGGGCTATCGACTGGGAAGTGTATTGGGAATGATCCTTGCAGTACCAATTGGTATGGTGGTGATCAATATGTTCCGTGCAGGTGCCTTTGACTACATTTTGGATGATGTGAAGATTTTGGTGGAAGGAATCTTGACGTTACGAGAGCCGCCAAAGGAGCAGAAGAAATAAAAGACGAAATATATGGAGAAGCAAAAATAATAGAATAGAATCAAGCAATACGTACGAAAGAAAGTACAGAACAAACATTCGGTGGGTTCTGTACTTTCTTTTCTTTGTTTGTTATAATGAAACAACGAAAAGATACCAAATGGAAACAGAAGAACCCTTTGAAAAAATATGTTGTAGATGGAGGCACTTATGGACCACTTTAAACTACATTCCGAATATAAACCAACCGGCGATCAGCCTCAGGCTATTGAGACACTTGTGAAAGGTTTTCAGGAAGGAAATCAATGTCAAACTTTGCTTGGTGTGACTGGTTCAGGAAAAACATTTACTATGGCAAATGTGATTGCACAATTGAATAAACCGACTTTGATCATTGCTCATAACAAAACCTTGGCGGCACAGTTGTATGGGGAGTTTAAGGAGTTTTTCCCAGAAAATGCGGTGGAATACTTTGTATCCTACTATGATTACTATCAGCCAGAGGCATATGTACCATCTTCTGATACCTACATTGCCAAAGACTCTTCCATCAACGATGAGATTGATAAATTACGTCTTTCTGCCACTATGGCGCTGACAGAACGTCGAGATGTGATCATTGTAGCCAGTGTGTCTTGTATTTATGGATTGGGTAGCCCTATGGATTACCAGAACATGGTCATTTCTCTTCGCCCAGGTATGATCAAGGAACGAGACGAATTGATGGCCAAGCTGGTAGAAATCCAGTATGACCGAAACGATATGGACTTTCATCGTGGAACATTTCGTGTGCGGGGAGATGTGGTAGAAATCATTCCAGCTTATGAGTCAGAAACTGCCATCCGTGTGGAATTTTTCGGAGACGAAATCGACCGGATTACGGAAATCGACATTTTGACGGGAGAGATTAAGGATGAATTAAAACATGTGGCCATTTTTCCGGCATCTCATTATGTTGTTGATAAAGAAAATATTAAGCGGGCGGTGCATGATATTGAAGAAGAATTGGAAGAACGGGTGAAAGAATTTAAGCGCCAAGACAAGTTGTTGGAGGCTCAGCGTATTGCAGAGCGTACAAACTTTGATATCGAAATGTTAAAAGAAACGGGATTTTGTTCTGGTATTGAAAACTATTCCCGTCATTTGGCAGGTTTGAAACCGGGACAGCCACCTTACACCTTGATCGATTATTTTCCAGATGATTTTATTATGATGATTGACGAGTCCCACAAAACCGTGCCACAGATTGGCGGAATGTATCACGGAGATCAATCTCGAAAATCCACCTTGGTGGAGTATGGCTTCCGGTTGCCTTCAGCAAAGGACAATCGACCTTTGAATTTTGAAGAATTTGAGAGTAAAATAGACCAGGTACTGTTTGTGTCTGCCACACCAGGCGCTTATGAAGAAGAACACGAACTGCTTCGTGCAGAGCAGGTAATCCGTCCAACAGGATTGTTGGATCCGGAAGTAGAGGTGCGTCCGGTGGAAGGACAGATCGACGACTTGCTTGGAGAAATCAAAAAAGAAATTGCAAAGAAAAATAAGATTTTGGTGACCACTTTGACCAAACGAATGGCAGAAGATTTGACCGATTATTTGAGAGAAGTGGGCATTCGTGTGAAATACTTACACTCTGATGTGGATACTCTAGAACGAACGGAGATTATCCGTGATATGCGTTTGGATGTGTTTGATGTGTTAGTAGGAATCAACTTGTTGCGAGAAGGATTGGATATTCCAGAGATTACCTTGGTGGCCATTTTGGATGCCGATAAAGAAGGATTCTTGCGTTCAGAAACATCCCTCATTCAGACCATTGGACGTGCAGCCCGTAACTCCGAGGGACATGTAATCATGTATGCGGATAAAATTACGGAATCTATGGAACATGCCATTGAAGAGACAAAACGTCGTCGCCAGATTCAGATGAAATACAACGAAGAACATGGGATCACTCCGCAAACTATCAAAAAAGCGGTGCGGGATTTGATCAGCATTTCTAAGAAGGTGGACACAGCTCAAATGAAGCTGGAAAAAGATCCAGAGTCCATGAGTCGCAAGGAGCTGGAGAAGCTGATTGCCGAAGTGACCAAGAAAATGCAGAAAGCAGCGGCAGAATTGAACTTCGAGGCAGCAGTGGAGCTGCGTGACAAGATGATGGAGTTGAAGAAAACTTTACTGGAAATGGAAGATTAGAAGAAAAAAGGAGCTAATACATTTATGGGAGTCAAAATGGATCCTAGAAAATATATTAAGATTCGCGGTGCGAATGAAAATAACTTGAAAAACATTGATGTGGATATTCCAAGAAATGAGCTGGTAGTACTGACTGGGTTAAGTGGTTCAGGAAAATCGTCCTTGGCCTTTGAAACCATTTATGCGGAAGGTCAGCGACGTTACATGGAGTCCTTGTCTTCCTATGCCCGTCAGTTTTTAGGGCAAATGGAAAAACCAAATGTGGAAAGCATTGAAGGACTGTCACCAGCCATTTCTATTGACCAGAAATCCACCAACCACAATCCACGCTCTACGGTGGGAACGGTGACAGAGATTTACGATTATTTCCGTCTACTTTATGCAAGAGTTGGAATTCCCCATTGCCCAAAATGTGGAAAAGAAATCAAAAAACAGTCAGTGGATGAGATGGTGGACCAGATTATGGCGTTGCCGGAGCGAACGAAAATCCAGTTGTTGGCGCCAGTGGTCCGTGGACGAAAAGGAACCCATGCAAAATTATTTGAACGAGCAAAGAAAAGTGGGTATGTGCGCGTTCGAGTGGATGGCAATCTTTACGAGTTATCGGAGGATATTCCACTGGACAAAAACATCAAACATAACATAGAAATCATTGTGGACCGACTAGTAGTAAAGCCAGGTATTGAGAAGCGTTTGGCAGATTCTATCGAAAATGTGTTGAATCTTGCAGAAGGCTTGCTTTTGGTGGACGTTATCGATGGAGAACCATTGAACTTTAGCCAAAACTTTGCCTGCTCCGATTGTGGCATCAGCATCGAAGAAATTGAGCCAAGAAGCTTCTCTTTTAACAACCCATTTGGTGCCTGCCCGGCTTGTTATGGATTGGGATACAAAATGGAATTTTCCGAGGAACTGATGATTCCGAATCCGTCTTTGAGTATCAACCAAGGGGCCATTGCCGTATTGGGATGGCAGTCTTGTGCAGATAAGGGGAGCTTTTCCAACGCCATTTTAGTTGCCTTGGCAGAACATTACGGATTTGACCTGGACACTCCATTTGAGGATTACCCAAAGAAAATCCATGACATTTTGATCTATGGAACCAATGGAGAATCGGTGAAAGTCTTTTACAAAGGTCAGCGAGGCGAAGGGATTTACGATGTGGCTTTTGAAGGCTTGATCAAAAATGTGGAACGTCGGTATCGAGAAACCCATTCCGATGCGTCCAAAGCAGAGTATGAAACTTTTATGAATATTACCCCATGTTCCGAGTGTAAAGGACAGCGTTTGAAACCAGGCGCCTTAGCCGTAACAGTGGGAGGAAAAAATATATCTGAAGTGACTGCCCTTTCTATAGGAAAGTTGCAGACATTTTTGCAGGAACTGGAACTGAGTAAAACACAGCAACTGATTGGAGATCAGATTTTAAAAGAAATCCGAGCAAGAATTCAGTTTTTGATGGATGTGGGACTGGATTATCTTACCTTGTCCCGTGCTACTGGAACCTTGTCCGGAGGAGAAGCTCAGCGAATCCGTCTGGCAACCCAGATCGGATCCGGATTGGTTGGGGTGGCTTATATTTTGGATGAGCCAAGTATTGGATTGCACCAGCGAGATAACGACAAATTGTTGCTCACTTTAAAACGACTCCGTGATTTGGGTAATTCCCTAATTGTAGTAGAGCATGACGAAGATACTATGCGTGAGGCAGATTGCATTGTGGATATTGGACCAGGTGCCGGGGAACATGGTGGACAAGTAGTAGCTGTGGGAACGGCAGAAGAATTGATGCAATGTGAGAACTCCATTACGGGAGATTATTTAAGTGGACGAAAGAAAATTCCAGTGCCTGAGGTACGAAAAGAACCAACAGGCTGGATCAAAGTTGTAGGTGCCCAGGAAAATAACTTAAAAAATATTGATGTGGAATTCCCATTGGGCGTATTGACATGTGTCACAGGTGTGTCTGGTTCAGGAAAAAGCTCTCTGGTCAACGAAATTTTATACAAACGATTGGCCCGAGATTTGAACCGCGCTCGAACCATTCCAGGAAAACACAAGCGCATTGAAGGATTGGAACAGGTGGACAAAGTCATAGACATTGACCAATCTCCAATTGGAAGAACTCCACGATCCAATCCGGCTACATACACAGGGGTATTTGATCTGATCCGAGACTTGTTTGCAGCTACGCCAGATGCTAAAGCAAAAGGCTACAAAAAAGGTCGTTTTAGTTTTAATGTCAAAGGAGGACGCTGTGAAGCATGTTCTGGAGATGGAATCTTAAAGATTGAAATGCATTTCCTGCCAGATGTGTATGTCCCGTGTGAAGTGTGCGGCGGAAAAAGATACAACCGAGAAACCTTGGACGTAAAATACAAAGGGAAAAGCATTTATGATGTGCTGAACATGACAGTGGAAGAAGCAGTGCAGTTTTTTGAACATGTGCCAAGCATCCGCCGAAAAATGGAAACTTTGAATAATGTAGGATTGTCCTACATTCGATTGGGACAGCCATCTACGGAATTGTCCGGAGGAGAAGCCCAGCGAATTAAGTTGGCAACGGAGCTGAGCAAACGAAGTACTGGAAAGACAGTGTATATTTTGGATGAACCGACTACGGGATTGCATTTTGCAGATGTCCACAAACTGACTGAGATTTTAAGAAGACTGGCGGATGACGGCAATACCGTAATTGTTATTGAACACAATCTGGATGTAATCAAAACTGCCGACTATATCATTGATATTGGTCCAGAAGGGGGAGATAAAGGAGGAACAGTGGTAGCCACGGGAACTCCAGAGGAGATTGCGAAAAACGAACATTCGTATACAGGGGCATATTTGAAAAAATTACTATAGAAGGGAGTAACATATGTCTGTAGAAATCGGTATCGATTTGGGCACCAATAGTGTGCTTGTGTATGTGAAAGACAAGGGGGTAATCTTAAAGGAACCAACCTTGGTTGCTTGGGATCGAAATACAAAAGAAATCAAGGCCATAGGGGAAGAGGCTCGCTTAATGGTAGGAAATACATCAGGAAACGTATTGCCAGTGTGCCCTTTTCATAATGGGAAAATTGTCCATTATGAAGCAGTGGAACAGATGATCAAATATTTTGTGCAAAAAGCCATGGGCCGACGGGTGTTTAAAAAACCAAGAATCAGTATTTCTGTGCCAGCAGGTGCCTCAGAGCAAGATCGAAAAGCAGTCGAAACGGCCACTTATGAGGCAGGCGCCCGAGACGTGGTGCTGGTGGAAGAACCTATGGCAGCAGCTTTGGGAGCCGGCATTGACATTTCCAAGAGTTGTGGGAATCTGCTGGTAGACATTGGCGGAGAAGTAACAGATTTGACGGTGATTTCGGATGGAAATGTGGTGGCAAGTAAAATTATATCAGCAGCAGGAGATGCCTGGGATCGAGCGTTGATTCGATATATGAGAACCGAACACCATTTGCTCATCGGAGAACGGGTGGCAGAACATTTGAAAATGAAGCTGGGAACTTTAGATTCAACAGCTCCGGAAATCTTCCGAGAGGTAGTAGGGCGTGTGGTAGAAACGGGAGTGGAAGCTGCCGTGGAGGTATCCTCCAAAGAATTGCTGGAACCTCTCCAGGAAGTGGCAAGAACCATTGCCAGGGAAATCCAGACACTTTTGGAAGAAACAGATCCTAGTTTAGTGCAGGATATTCGAGAGCGAAGTATGGTGCTCACTGGAGGAGGCGCCTTACTTCCTGGATTGGAAGGCTGGCTGGAGACAGAAACTGGAATTGCTACTTTGTTGGCAGAGGAACCGTTGAAAGTGGTGGCCGTAGGCACTGGCCAATATGTGGAATTTATGAACGCAAAACAAGAAGCTTTGAAACAAGAAGCAGAATTGAAGGAAAATGATGTTTCCAAGACGGAAGATTGACGAGAAAAAAGGAAGCGCAAAGTAACAGGAGAGAACAACGTGGAAGTAGTAACAGGATATGTAGAACATATTGTATTTCGCAATGAAGAAAATGGATATACGGTATTCAACCTGGAAGGGGATGAGGGAGAGGTGACCTGCGTAGGTACCTTTCACTATATCAACGAAGGGGAAATGCTAGAAGTCGAAGGGGACTATGTGACCCATCCAGTGTATGGTTCTCAGCTGAAGGTGGTTACCCACAAGGTAAAAGAACCGGAAGATCTGATTTCCATTGAACGATATCTAGGATCCGGTGCCATCAAAGGGGTTGGTGCGGCCTTGGCAGGGCGGATTGTACGTCGATTCCAGGAAGATACCTTCCGCATTATTGAGGAAGAGCCAGAACGTTTGGCTGAGGTAAAGGGGATCAGTGAGCGAAAGGCTCGAGAAATCTCGGAACAGATGGAAGGGAAAAAAGAAATGCGAAAAGCCATGATTTATTTGCAGAAATATGGCATTTCCACGGCTTTGGGTGTGAAAATCTATCAATACTATGGAAATAAGTTATACCAGGTGCTGGAAGAAAATCCATATCAGCTAGCAGATAATATTGATGGTGTTGGATTTAAAACAGCGGATGAAATTGCTTCACGCATTGGCGTCCATGCAGACTCAGATTTTCGCATTCGAAGTGGATTGTTTTACGTGCTTCAACAAGCAATTAACGAAGGACATATTTACCTTCCCCAAGAGGTGTTGATTCGAAAAGCCTCTCAACTGTTGGGGGTGGAATTAAGAGACATTGACTCTTACATTATGGACCTGTGTATTGATCGAAAAATTGTTCGTAAAGAAGAACAGGGAGAAGTGCGTATCTACGCTACTCATTTTTACTATTTGGAATTGAATACGGCGAAAATGCTTCACGACTTGGACATTGACTGTCAGCTTCCAGAAGAAATGATGGAAGAACGCTTAAAAAAAGTGGAAGCAAAGGAAAAAATCACCTTGGATGAAATGCAACACAAAGCGGTCATTGCATCCATTAAGCATGGCTTGCTTGTGCTGACAGGTGGTCCTGGAACGGGAAAAACAACGACCATTAATACAATGATCCAGTTTTTTAAAAGTGAAGGTATGGATATTTTATTGGCAGCTCCAACCGGACGCGCAGCAAAACGAATGACAGAAGCTACTGGCTACGAAGCGCAGACCATTCATCGGTTGTTGGAAGTCAGTGGCAATCCAGAAGAGGAAGGCAATATCAATGGATTTCTGCGGAATCGAGAGAATCCATTGGAGACTGATGTGATTATCATTGACGAAATGTCCATGGTAGACTTGCCGCTGATGCATGCCTTATTGTCTGCTATTGTGGTGGGGACTCGGTTGGTACTGGTAGGAGATGTGAACCAGCTTCCATCGGTGGGACCAGGAAGTGTGCTGAAGGATATTATTTCCTCAGAATGTTTCCCAGTAGTGACGCTGAATCGTATTTTCCGACAGGCAGGAGAAAGTGACATTGTAGTCAATGCTCATAAAATCAATGCAGGAGAACCTGTGGTGATCAACAACAAAAGCAAAGATTTTTTCTTTTTACAGCGACAGGATGCCAACATTATTTTGCGCGTGTTGGTTGCGCTGATTCAGGAAAAGTTGCCAAAATATGTGGGTGCACCACAAAATGAGATTCAAGTTATGACTCCAACAAGAAAAGGAATTCTTGGAGTCGAACAATTAAATCTTGTGCTACAGCGGTATTTGAATCCGCCAGAACAAGGAAAAAATGAAGAAGAAATCAATGGTCGTATTTTCCGTGTGGGAGATAAGGTCATGCAAATAAAAAATAACTATCAACTGGAGTGGGAAGTGCAGACAAAATACGGACTCACTGTGGATAAAGGCCAAGGGATTTTCAATGGAGACATGGGAATCGTTACTGCCATCAGCAAGTATGATGAAACAATAGAAGTGGAATACGACGAGCATCGAAAGGTGAAATACCCATTTGAAATGACCGAAGAGCTGGAATTGGCTTATGCCATTACGGTGCACAAGTCTCAGGGAAGTGAGTATCCTGCTGTGATCATTCCACTCTTACCAGGACCAAAGCTGTTGTACAATCGAAATCTATTGTATACGGCAGTGACCCGTGCTAAAAAATGTTTGACAATTGTAGGGAGTGAACGTGTATTTCAGGAAATGATCGAGAACGAAAACGAACAAAAACGGTATACCAGCCTGGCAGAACGAATCCAGGATTTTTCCAACGGATTTTAGACTGGTTATACCCACCAAAATGTCCTTTCTGTGGAAAACTTTTGAAAAAACCAGGAATATGTGAATGGTGCCTGCCAAAACTACCTTATGTGGAAGAACCACGGTGTATGAAATGTGGAAAACCAATTTTCGATGAGGAAAAAGAGTACTGTCTGGATTGTACCAAACACCCATTGGCCTATGATCAAGGAAAAAGCGTGTGGATCCACAAAGGAACGGTACCAGGTGCCATTTACCAATTCAAATTTCACAACAAACGATATCAAGGAGCGGTATTTGCGGAAGAAATGGCTGAGCGATATGGCGACTGGATCCGAGCTTGCAACATGGAAAACATTGTTCCCGTGCCATTGCATCCGTCCAAAAGGAGAAAGCGAGGATTTAACCAGGCGGAAGTGTTGGCCAAAGAACTTGGAAAACGAGTGAATCTGCCAGTGGAAACGGATGTTATCTTTCGTGTGAAAAAGACTTTGCCTCAGAAAAAACTGGGAGATAAAGAACGAATTGACAATTTAAAACAAGCCTTTGCGGTGTCCAAACATTGGGAGCCGAAGAAGGCGGTACTTGTCATTGATGACATTTACACTACGGGAAATACCATTCATCGGATTGCAAAAGTGCTAAAGCTTGCAGGGGTGGAAAAAGTCTACTTTTTGACGATAAGCATTGGACAAGGCCTTTGACTCTATGCTATACTACTAAATGATGGGTTTTTATAGCTATTTTCAGTGATGTAAATAGGTTGGGAGGAAGAGGATGTTAGATAAGAGACGGATTCGCTTGATGACGCGAATGTCTATGTACGAAAAAAAGAATATCCAAAAAGATCTACGGATCAGCACATATTATAAAAAAGATTATGCAAGTTTAAATACATGGATTTCTATCTTATGGATCACCATTGGCTATGCCTTTGTGGCAGGAGCCGTGGGATTATGCTTTATGGATCAGATATTGAATAACCTGACCATTCAAAAGCTGGCCATTGTGTGTGGCATTATATTCGGACTTTATATCGTCCTGATCGTCGTCTACGGAGTATGCGCTAGCTCCTACTATAAGAAAATCTATAGTAGAGCAAAGCACCGAATGAAACGATATTATCGTGACCTGACATATTTGGAAAAGATGATGAAAAAGGAGAAGAGTAAATGATGAGTACGCTATTAGTTTTAAAAGAACAATTAAGAGGACTCTATGCCAAGTACTCTTTCTATATGATGGTAGCACTGCGATTTATGATGGGACTGCTTGTCTTTGGGCTGATTAATGCAAACATTGGGTTTATGGAAGTGGCATCTTCCATTTTGGTAACTCTTGGACTTGCAGCAGTTTGTGCATTTTTGCCGATGATCATTATGACTATGGCAGCAACGGTGCTGGTTCTGGTGCATTTGTATTCCATTTCTTTGGGAATCGCAGCAGTGGCAGCAGTGAGCTTCTTGTTGATGTATATTTTCTATTTTCGATTTACATCTCGAATCTCTTGGGTGGTATTGCTGACAGTGGTGGGATTTACCTTAAAGATTCCGTTTGTTGTTCCATTGGCCATCGGATTGTTGGGAACACCAATCTGCTTGATCCCTGCTGTATGCGGTACATTTTCTTACTACATGCTGCATTTGGTGAAAACATCTTCTACTGCTTTAAAAGGAGCGGAAGGGGTAGCAGCAATTACAGATAGCTTGATGAGTTTTGCAAAGCAGTGTATGGCCAATAAAGAAATGTGGATTATGATGGCAGCCGTTGTACTTTGTGGATTGGTTGTATATGGTGTCCGCAAGCTTTCCATTGACCATGCTTGGAAAATTGCTTCTGTTGCTGGTTCTTTGATAGCAATCATTGTCGCTGTTGTGGGAAATGTGGCATTGGACTTGCACATTTCTTATGGATTACTGATTGTTGGAGGAATCCTTGCCATTGTAGCAGGATTGGTTTTGGAAGTGCTGTTCTTATCTGTAGATTACACAAGAACAGAACTGTTGGAATTTGAAGACGATGAATATCATTATTATGTAAAAGCAGTTCCAAAGTTTGGGGTGACTGTTCCGGAAAAAAGCGTGAAACATATCAATGAACGCCAGGATGAGGAAGAGGAGATAAAAGACGCTGATCGATTGGATGAAACGAGATTGGAATCCAAAAGATCTGATTCTGTGCAGGAACCGTTGAGTATGGAACATACGGAACAGATTTTATTGGCAGAAAGCCTGAATAAAGAATTGGGACTGGATGACACCAAACAGGTGTGAAAACAAATATTTTCATGAAAGATAGGAGGTGGAAAGATGCCGTTGTGGATACAAAACTTTATGGGAAAGTATATTGGTGACTGGTACTTTCCATCAATTGGTTTAACTGATATATTTGAAATTCTCATTATTACGGTAATCGTATATGAGATCATGCTTTGGATTAAGAACACAAAGGCATGGATGCTGTTAAGAGGTATGCTGACTTTAGGTGGATTTATTCTGATTGCGGCTATCTTTAAAATGCATACCATTTTGTATCTTGCCGAAGCAGCAATCAATGTACTGGCAGTGGCAGCGGTTGTGGTTTTCCAACCGGAACTTCGTCGTGCATTGGAAAAACTGGGAGAAAAGAACCTGTTTAGTAACTTTAACCTGTGGGATAAAAATAAGGAAAATGAAAGATTTTCTGATGATACCATTGAAGGATTGGTACGAGCTTGTTTTGAAATGGGAAGTGTCAAAACGGGGGCTTTGATTGTAGTAGAACAGGCCATCCATTTAACAGAATATGAGATGACGGGAATTGAGCTGGATTGTAAAGTGTCCGAACAGGTATTGATCAATATTTTTGAACACAACACGCCACTTCACGATGGTGCAATCATTATTCGTGGAGACCGAATTACATCAGCTACCTGTTACCTGCCATTGTCTGATAATATGCAGATTAGCAAAGAACTGGGAACAAGACATCGCGCGGCTCTTGGGATGAGTGAAGTGAGCGATGCGTTGGTGATTGCTGTATCGGAAGAAACTGGACAGGTTTCTGTTGCGATGGGCGGACAATTGGTACGCGGTGTGACACCGGAATATCTGACCACAAGACTGAGCCAGATTCAATACCGGATGCCGGATACAAAGAAGCGGTTTGTACTGCGGAAAGGACGGCGCAAAGATGAAAAGAATTGATTGGCATGGTTTATGGCATAAATTAACGGACAATATGGGATTAAAACTGATTGCATTGATTTTTTCTATTTTTCTTTGGTTCTTTGTAGTCAATATCGATGATCCTATTAAAAGTAGAGTGTTCAGTGATATTCCGCTGACCATTCAGAATAAAGAAATCGTCATCAACGAAGGAAAAAAATTCAAAAATGTTGATGATTTTGATTCTGTGCGCGTCGTTGTTCATGCACGTCGCTCTATCTTAAATAAATTGACTGCAGAAGATATTACAGCCAACGTTGATCTTCGCATGAGGGATACAAGTACGGGAATTGTACCAATTACAGCGGTAGTGAATGGATATGAAGAGAATCTGGATGTGACCACGGAAACAACACCGAACAATGTAAGAATCAGCGTGGAAGATAGTACTTCCAAGAGCTTCCCAATCTCTGTTATGACGGTAAATCAGCAGAGAGATGGCTATGAACTTGGAGAAATGACGACCAATCCGGAACGAATTCAGATTAGCGGTGCTAAAAGTAGCATTGAAGATATTCAGCGAGTCGTTGCGAAAATTGACGTCAATGGAAAATCTGAAGATTGTGTATTGGATGCAGAACTGATTATTTTTGATGGGAATGGAAATGTAATGGATCAGTCTGGTTTGGAAAACAACCTGGGTGATAAGGGTGTCAGTGTCAATGTACAGATTTTACCATCAAAAAGTGTAAAGCTAAAATTCAATGTATCTGGTGTTCCAGCAAAGGGGTATCGCTTTACAAGCATTAGCAGTGAACCAGAAATTATCAATGTATATGGAACAAAAGAAGCGTTGAGTGAATTAGCCTATATTGAGATTCCTGCAACAGAAATCAATCTGGATGATGCAGAAGGACGAAAAGAATTTACTATTGATATTTCTCCATTCTTACCGGAAGGAGTAAAATTGGTAGATGAAACAGCAAATAATGTTGTAGTCACTGTTATGGTAGAAAAAGAAGGAACAAGAACTATTTTGCTTCCATTTGGTGCCGTGCGTATTACAAACCTAAGTGATAAATTAAACGCATCGGTAGAAAAAGTTGGAAATCTTGAAATAAAATTTGAAGGGGAAGATGAGCTTCTTCAAAAATTAAATATTCAAAATGCAGCATCTATTGACCTAAAAGGGTACAATGTTCCAGGAACTTATGAAGTTCCAGTGAATATTGAAGTTGCATCGGATGTGACATTAATGGAAACACCAATGATTACCATTACACTTTCAGAAAAGAAGGAAGAGACAGAAACAACAACAGAATAGGAGGAAGTGTAGTGTGAAAGAAAGTAGAGGACAACCATAAATGGGCGCACTTTACTAAGCTGTCTAAATCAGGCAACTTTTTAGAGTGTTATAGATATAGTGAATTAGATCAAGAAGCTAATGGTTCATCAGGAGGAAGTATTCCCTCCCGTTGCAATAGTTTTTTGGCTTGCTTGATAGCTTTTGTCTTTTGTTTTTCAATAAGAGCTACAGGCATATCGATTTTGTAAAGATCGCTCGGATTCCACTGCTCACCAGTAGACAGCATCTGATAGATAGCAGTAAGAATCATACGGGCAATAGCGATAATGGCTCTTTTCTTGCCACGGCGTTTGACAAGAGAATCATATTTCTTTTTGTAGTAAGGAGATTTGTCAGATTTTACGGCTGCATGAGCACACTGTACTAATGCAGGTTTGATGTAGACACCGGCACGTGTAATCCGAACAGATTTCTTCTTACCAGCAGATTCATTGCTTCCTGGTGTAAGACCAGCCCAGCAACATAAACGTTTGGAACTTGAGAACTGAGACATATCAGTACCGATTTCGGAGATGATAGTGATTGCACTATCACGTTTGACACCCGGAATGGTACAGAGGAGCTGGACAGCATTTTCAAAATCAGGATTAGAAGAAATCATATTTTCTATCATTTTATCAACATCGTTGATTTCTGCTGTGATATAATCCATATGTGCGCGGACGAGGCGTACACGGTATTTTTGGGCATCAGTCATCTGATATCCTTCGACGGATTCTATAACAGCATCTTCTTTGGATTTGAGGCTCCTAAGAAGCTTAGATGCGATTTCTTCGTGGTTAATGGATGTACCCGATTGTTCAAGCAGATAGTCGATAATGGACATGGATGACTTCCAAAAGATATCGGAAACAACAGAATCTAATGCAACATTACAGACAGTAAGAGCATTCTGATATCGATTCTTTTCACTTGAACGGCAGGAAACAAGCTTGTAACGATAGCGAGTATATTCCCTGAGAATACGGACTATCTTACAAGGGATATAGCTGCCTTTGACAAGTCCGAGACGGAATAAATCCCCAATCCATTTAGAATCTTTGGTATCATCTTTGTTGCCTTTCACAGCCTTTACCCACTTGGGATTGGCAATGACAACATTGATCTCATCTTCCAGAAGATTAAAGACAGGAACCCAGTATTTACCTGTGGATTCCATACAGACATCATGGCAATCATTGTCGAGAAGCCATTGCTTGAATTCAAGAATTGAAT
>Mya_p2__coassemble_593_pt1 | contig 38719 bp, 38 predicted proteins | sample Mya_p2__metabat2_high_PE_023 | metagenome-assembled genome bin Mya_p2 | reverse complement strand
GTTAAGATGAGGAAAACCTCATTTTAACTTGTACTAAATCTTGACATAGGACCAATTCTACAAAAATCCAATATTTCTTTTAGTATAGCATAGGATTATCTGACAATAACAGAAAAAGAGAGGAGAATTACAATTTCTTGTATTCTTCCTCTCCCACTCTATTTTTCAACCTGTTTCTGACCTGATTTTTCTTCCGTCCAATCCTTTTAGACTTTCTTACTGACGCACAATACGCATCATTTCATCCCATTTCTTTTCCATATCAGCGACAAGCTTAAACTGTGTTCTTGCACGATCCAAGTTATGCTGCTCACGATTTGTCTGGAAATAAATGTCACCTTCCAAGTAGTCTGCAAGGAAACGCATACCACACTCGTAAGTCATGATCTTAGCTCCCATTGGAAGCATTTCAATTTCATTCTTTGTCAAACGACCCTGACATCCTTTCTGGAATCCACTGTTGTATACTTCTAGTAAATGCATACTACAGCTTACTTTGTCAAGATCTGTTTCGTCTTCTGCAGCAGTACTTGCTCCAAAACGGATGGAATCACCAAAGTCATTGACAGACAAGCCTGGCATTACTGTATCCAAGTCGATGACACAGATTCCCTGTCTTGTGACATCATCGATCATAATGTTATTTAATTTTGTATCGTTGTGTGTTACACGAAGTGGAAGGTCTCCTTTTGCAAGCATATCTCCCAACACAGCTGCATCCGCCTCACGTGACAATACAAACTCGATTTCTCTTTGTACTCCTGCCGCACGACCACAAACATCTGCTTCTAAAGCCTTTTTGAAATCAGCAAAGCGTTTTACTGTATCGTGGAACTGAGGAATTGTCTCATGAAGTGTTTCCGCAGGATAATCTGCCAACAAACACTGGAAGTTACCAAATGCATATCCACTCTGGTAAAAGTCTTCATCACTTGCTACCTGATCATAACAGGTAGCTCCTTCGATGAAATGATACGCTCTCCAATATTCTCCCTCTGAATCCACAAAATATGGCTTTCCATCTTTGGCTAATACGGCATTCAGTGTTTCACGATCTGGATCTCCACCACGTTCAATAATTTTCTTTCTCAAATGAGAAGTGACACCTAAAATATTTTCCATCACTCCAACTGGATCCTTGAAAATACTTTTATTCATTTTCTGTAAAATGATGCGTCGAACAGTTCCAGAGCTCTTTACGTGAATCATGTATGTAAAGTTAATATGACCATTTCCATACTTTCCGATTATCTCTGGAGTTCCACCAAAATCAAATCCTCCCAATACCTCGGCCATAAGTTCCTCAATACTCTTCATAAGATTTTCTCCTCTTTTCCCCGATGTTTCTATTAGATTTCGTACCAAATGATTTCATTGGAATCCAGATGTACCTCAAAGCTACTTCCATCTCCTCTGAATATTGTAGTATCCTGTGGTTCGTATGTATTATTTACTACACAGTATTTTCCATTTTTTACATAAGCATGTACTTCTACGTTGTAATTTGTACTGAACCATTTGTAAAGATTTTCTTCGTCTCCTGCAGCCCAGATTACCGCACGGTAGAACAATCTGCTGTTCTCAAAGCTATATGGCAGACCACTGATATATACGCTTCGACCCTTTCCAAAGTCGTTGACTGCAAGCTGAACCTCTTTGTCTCTCTGTACAATGATTTCTGTGCCATCCAAAGCGTAGATTGCTTTCTTTCCTTCTCCAAAGTCAATGTCTCCAGCACAGTCTTCTGTGATGAAATGTTTATGCTCATCCCAGTTGTACTTATCCTTATTCAGTGTAAATCCATTCTCACGCTCTACACCAAGAATATTTGCCATCTGGATAAATCTTCCCTGCCACTGATGTCCAGTTGGTTCTCCAATACCGATCAATCCACCGCCGTTGTAAACAAAAGAGCTCACAGCCTCTACAATAACTGGATCGATCCAGTTTTCTCCACCTGTGTATGCAGTATCTGCATCTCCAACATTGATGATTACATCGATGTCATCCAAAATAGACTGATCTGCACGAATGTCATCAAAACTGATAAACTTCACATCAAATGGTGCTCCACTGAGCGCCTCAATAATTCCCGCATAAGAGTAATTCTGTTTGTAATACAATGCATGATGTACCATATGATTCCCCCATGCACGCATTTTTCCCCAACAGTTTAATACAGCGACTTTCTTGACGCAATATGGTGTCGTGCCTTTGATATTTTCATAAAGAACACGGAACTCCTCACATACGCTCTCCACATAGTCGATGAATTCTGGGAACTTCAATGCCAACTTCAAATATCCGCCATATCCAATACGATCAATTGGACTTCTTAAAATTGCACGACGTGCAGTTACCCAGTTGTATTTTGCCTCTTTTACAGGATCTCCACCTTCATAGAAAGTATCTGGGAAGAAGTATGGAAGCAAACGTCCTTCTGTATATTTTACATCTTTGATGTCACTGATCAAACGAAGTGTGGAACCATTTCCCACGCTACCTACCACTGCATCTACACCAATTTCCTTGAACTCCTCCATAAATGGTTCTGTACCAATCCAATGGTCACCAAGGAACATCATGGCTTCTTTTCCATACTCGTGTGTAATGTCTACCATCTCTTTTGCAAGCTTTGCAACTTCTCTTCTCTGGAATACCTGGAAATCCTGGAATTCTTTGGAAGGAATACGATAGGTATTGTTCATATAACCTTGGTCAATGATATATTCTGGACGGAACTTGTATCCAACCTCTTTTTCAAATTGTTCCAAAATGTATGGACTTACAGATGCAGAATATCCATACCAGTCAACATATTTTTCTCTTGCCAGTTCGTCAAAAATCAGTGTGAACTGATGGAAGAAGGTTGTATAACGGATCACATTCACATAAGGATGCGTCTCCAAATAGTTTCTCAAACGTTTCATGGAATATTCATGTGTCTTTGGCTGACGCACATCAAAGGTAATCTGCTTCTCTACTCCCTGCCAGTCGTTTGTCACTGCATTATACATATGCACTGGATCCCACATAATATAAGCGAGGAAGCTTACTGTATACTCATGAAATGCTTTGGCATCCGAGATTACTACATTTCCTGTTTCCAGGTTGTAAGACCACTGTCCAAATGGAACAACCTCTCCTGTTGTACGGTCGATTACTTCCCACCAACGAGAAATGTCATCACGATCGTTTACTTTTAACATATCTGGATACAAATGGTCCATCAAATGGATCTCCACAGTGTCTGTTTTTGCTGTATAAAAATCTGTCATGATGTACATCTGCTGTACTTCATCTAAATTTGCCTTTGCCCACTCATTATCCTTACGAGTTGTATAATAAGTTGCATATACTTTTGCATCAACCTGTTTTAACTCTTCAGGATAATCAGTTCCGTCACAGTCACGAATGGCATCCGCACCCCATCTCTCCAGCAATTCTTTTGTCTCTTCAATAACATCCAAATCTGTTGGAATCGTAACCTGACCTTTTCTTTTCTGATTCTCTGTCATCGGTTTTTTCTCCTTCCATTCCTGTACATAATTATCTAGTTTGAGTATACGGTTTCTACTATAAAGATACAAGCTTTATGTTGTTTTCTAATTTATATATCTTGCTTTTTTCTGACTGTAAAATAAATTATTCATTTTTTCAAAAAATCTGTTGACATCTGTTCTATTTCATAGTATTATATCTCTTGTCGCTGAGGTAAAACAAAGCGCATGCGGAAGTGTCGGAATTGGCAGACGAGCAAGACTAAGGATCTTGTGATCAATGCGATCGTGTGGGTTCAAGTCCCATCTTCCGCATTTTATAAAAAGCTGAGTTCATTTAGAATTCAGCTTTTTTGTTATCTAAATTTATGATCTTGAAATCATTCTATACAATACTCTTCCACAATTCCCTTCCACTACACTCTTCTATATAATAAAAAAACAGGAATTCAACTTTCGTCGAATACCTGTTTCTAATCACTCTACTTCTAATTAAGCAAGTTTTGCTTTTGCAACTTCTACTAATGTTGCAAATCCTTCTTTATCGCTTACTGCAAGCTCTGCAAGCATTTTTCTGTTCATGTCAACACCTGCAAGTTTCAAACCGTGCATGAATGTGCTGTAAGACATTCCGTTCATTCTTGCTGCAGCGTTGATACGAGCGATCCAGAGCTGTCTCATCTGACGTTTACGCTGTTTTCTTCCTGCGTAAGAAGATGTAAGTGCACGCATTACAGACTGTTTTGCAACTCTGTACTGTTTAGAACGTGCTCCTCTGTATCCTTTTGCCAACTTAAGTGTTCTATTATGTTTCTTTCTTGCGTTCATTCCGCCTTTAATTCTTGCCATCTCAAGCTCCTCCTTCTCTTAACTGATTCTTACAGATATGGTAATACCTTTTTCATATTCTTTACGTTTGTTGCATCTGTAATTGTAGACTGTCTAAGATTTCTTTTTCTCTTAGTGCTCTTCTTTGTTAAGATATGGCTCTTGTAAGCTTTATTTCTTTTGAGCTTTCCTGTACCTGTTGCTTTGAAGCGCTTTGCTGCCGCTCTATTTGTTTTAATTTTTGGCATGATAATTTCCTCCTTTAATGTGCTTGTGCCTTGCGTTTTATCCGCAAAATATTTTTAACGTTTTACAGTTAAAACCATGCTCATGTTACGACCTTCTAATTTAGCCGCTTTTTCTACAGATGCAACATCTTCCAACTGTTTTGCAAAATCATCTAAAATATGTTTGCTCTGCTGAACATGTGCCATCTCTCTTCCTCGGAAACGAAGTGTCACTTTTACTTTATTTCCTTTTGCAATGAATTTCTTTGCATTGTTAACCTTAGTATTCAAGTCATTGGTATCGATGTTCGGTGATAAACGTACTTCTTTAACTTCCACAGTCTTCTGCTTTTTCTTAGCTTCCTTTTCTTTTCTAGTCAGCTCGTATTTGTATTTACCGTAGTCGATAATCTTGCATACCGGTGGTTTTGCTGTAGGAGCAATCTTTACCAGATCTAATTCTGCTTCCTGAGCAAGCTTGTAAGCTTCTCTGGCTGACATAATTCCCAACTGTTCTCCACTTTCGCTGATCAGACGTACTTCTTTGTCTCTGATCTGTTCGTTAATCATTAAATCACTAATTGTCGTATACCTCCGTCACATGAATTTCCTTAGGTTGTGCCTTTTCGTAAAACATAAAAAAATCGAGTGAAAAGTTCCACTCGACACTCCTCTCAACACATGAAAATATCATGAGTATGATAACAATATCAACCGCAGTCACCCGATTATGCTACGGTGAGAGTGGAAACTCTACTTTCTTTTGCCTTACGCACTTGTTAATATAACACACCCCTATTCTACTGTCAACGACTTTTTAATTTTTTTGGATTTTTTAATTTTTTTTTATATTTTCTTTGCATATATAGAAAAACATGTTATAATAATCGCACTTCAAGTTTTGTATCAATTTAACGTGGTAAATCATTACCGCATGAATTTACGAAACAAAACTGTTAGTACTAATATAATATGAAAGGATGTGTCTTTATGAATAAGATACACCAGACAACGTCAAATGACAAGTTCAAAAACCAGTGGGGCTTTATCATTGCATGTATCGGTAGTTCCGTTGGAATGGCGAATATCTGGCTATTTCCTTACCGTATTGGGGAATTCGGAGGATCTGCTTTCCTGATTCCTTATATTATATTTGTTCTTCTAATTGGATTTACAGGTGTAATTGGTGAAATGGCATTCGGGCGAGCCATGCAGACCGGACCATTAGGTGCGTTTACAAAAGCATTTGAACAACGTGGATTGAAGAAAGTTGGTAAAATTGTCGGTTTAATCCCTGTCATCGGTTCTCTCGGAATCGCTATTGGCTACAGTGTCGTCGTCGGATGGATTATTCGATACTTCTGGGCATCCCTAACAGGAAGCATTCTTACAACGACCGATGCCGGTGCAGATTTCGGAGCACTTGCTCAAAACTATGGAAGCCTTCCATGGCATATGTTAGGTCTGATTCTAGTCCTACTATGCATGTCCTTTGGAATTTCCGGTGGAATTGAAAAGATCAACAAAGTTTTGATGCCGGCATTTTTCTTACTATTTATATTATTAGCCATTCAAGTTGCTACTTTGCCAGGTTCTATGGAAGGATATCGATATCTATTCCGTCCTGACTGGAAAGCAATGCAGAATCCAAAAACTTGGGTATACGCCATGGGGCAGGCATTTTTCTCCTTGTCTCTTGCGGGAAGCGGAACGGTGGTATACGGCAGTTACTTAAAAAAAGATGCAGATGTGGTCAATAGTGCTGGACACGTTGCTTTGTGGGATACCTTGGCAGCACTTCTTGCAGGTATCGTCATTATTCCAGCCGTATTCGCATATCAGATGGAACCAAACTCTGGACCAGGGTTACTCTTCATCACCATTCCAAACGTGATCAAGAGCTTACCATTTGGACGATTGTTTGCCATCATCTTTTTCCTGGCAGTTTTATTTGCAGGTGTTACTTCTTTAATGAATCTACTAGAAAGTCCTGTGGAAGCGCTACAGTCTCGATTTGGTATTTCAAGAAATGTATCTCTTATGATCATCGGAGTCGTCACTGCTGGCATTGGAATTTTTGTAGAAGGCGACTTGCTTAGCCCATGGATGGATACCATTTCCATTTACGTCATTCCACTTGGTGCACTTCTTGCTGGAATCACAATGTTTTGGGTATGTAAAAAAGGCTTTGCTCGAAAAGCCATTCAGGAAGGACGCAAAAAACCAGTTGGTAAATGGCTGGAACCTATGACAAAATACGTCTTCTGTGGAGTTGCCGTTTTAGTTTATATTCTTGGCATCTTCTTTGGTGGAATCGGTTGATTCCTATTATGATATAACAAATCTATGATACCTGTCAGAACATACAATAAAAATGAAATGGAGGATTTTTGCTCATGACAGACAACAGAAGTAATTTTACAAGCAAAATCGGATTTATCCTTGCCGCAGCTGGTTCGGCTGTTGGTCTTGGAAACATCTGGAGATTCCCGTATCTGGTTGCTCAGTACGGTGGAGGTACTTTCTTACTTGTTTACTTGATTTTAGCCGTAACATTTGGTTTTGCACTGATGGTAACTGAAATCGCTATTGGACGTAAAACTCGTCTCAGTGCGATTGGTGCATTCCCTGCATTAAACAAAAAATGGGGCTTCGTCGGTGTTTTAGCATCGCTTGTTCCAATTATCATCCTTCCTTACTACTCTGTAATCGGTGGATGGGTAATCAAATACTTTACAGTATTTATTTCCGGACAGGCAACTGCTGCTGCAGATGACGCATATTTCTCAGGATTTATTTCATCTACAACAGAACCGATTGTTTGGTTCTTGATTTTCGTAACAATTACTGCTGCTGTCGTTATCTTAGGTGTAGAAAAAGGAATTGAAGCTGTTAGTAAGTTTATGATGCCTGTTCTCGTTGTTTTAACAATCGGCGTTTCCATTTACGTATGTACAATGGATGGTGCTTGGGAAGGTGTAAAATATTACATCATGCCTCACATGGGAGACTTCTCCTTTAAAACTGTATTAGCTGCTATGGGTCAGCTCTTCTACTCCATGTCACTTGCCATGGGTATTATGATTACTTACGGATCTTACATGAAGAAATCTACCAACTTAGAGCATTCTGTACGTCAAATTGAAATCTTTGACACAGCAATCGCGTTCTTCGCTGGATTGATGATCGTTCCTGCAGTATTTGCATTCTCTGGTGGAGATCCTTCCAAATTGAATGCAGGTCCTGGACTGATGTTCATCACATTACCAAAAGTATTTAACAGCATGCCATTTGGAACAATCCTTGGAACTGTATTCTTCGTACTTGTTTTCTTAGCTGCTGTAACATCTTCCATCTCTTTGATGGAAACTATCGTTTCAATCTTGATGGATAGATTCCACTGGAATCGCAAGATCACATCCATTATCGTTTATGGATATGTCTTGTTAATGGGAATCCCTTCTTCCTTAGGATTTGGAGTTTGGGACTTCATCAAACCACTTGGAATGTCTATCCTAGATGCATTCGACTTCATCAGTAACAGTATTCTGATGCCAATCGTTGCATTGCTTACTTGCTTCTTTGTTGGTTACATCATCAAACCAAAGACAATCATCGATGAAGCTGAGGCAGAAGGTGCTTCCTTCAAAGCAAAAGGATTGTTCACAGTTGTAATCAAATGGGTAGCTCCAATTATTCTTGTAGCAATCTTAGTAAGCTCTATCCTTAGTGCAATGGGATTGTTAGTACTGTAAAAATGATTCATTCCAAACAATCCTCTAACGGTTTGTTTGGAATGATCCTTACAACATGACAAGTATAAAATAAAAAGAAAGAGGAAATTCAAAAAGATGAATTTCCTCTTTCTTTTTACTTATCGTTCATTTCCCATAACAAATACTGCTACAACACCTGGGCCTGTATGGCTTCCAATTACAGTGCCGATGTTATTGATCAAGATTTCTTCAATCCCTAATTTTTCACGAACAAGCTTTGCAACATATTCCGCATCCTCAATGCAATCTCCATGAGTGATCATACAAATCTCATTATCGTAGCCTTCCGCCTGTTTTACTGCCATATCTACGATCTTATGTAACGCTTTCTTACGTCCACGTTCTTTTCCAATCACCTGCAAATGTCCTTCATTGTCCATGTGAATGATCGGTTTGATCTGCACCATTGTTCCAAGAACTGCCGCAGTCTTGGAAACACGTCCTCCACGATGTAAATGATTCAAATCATCTACCGTAACATTGTGGCAAATATGAAGCTTATTGTCTTCTACCCACTGCAATGCCTCATCAATGGTCTTTCCTGCTTCTTTCTGCTTCAATGTATAGTAGAGTAACAATCCTTCGCCTAAGCAAGCACACAGCGTATCTACCACATATATCTTTGCTTCTGGATACTCTTCACTCAGCTCTTCTGCTGCAATTCTCATGCTGTTAAAAGTTCCACTTAACCCAGAAGAAAAGCTAAGATGAAGTACATCCTTTCCTTCCTTTACAAATGGCTCCAAGTAAGATTTTGCTTCTTCTGGATTAATCTGAGATGTTACTGCCATCTTTCCTTCTCTCAGCTTTGCAAAAAATTCCTTTGCTGTTAAGCCTTCCATATCTGTATATGTTTCCCCATCAATTGTATATTTCAAAGGAACAACCGGAACATGTCGCTCCTCCAACCATTCTTTCGGCAAATCTACAGTGCTGTTAACGGTTATGATATAATCTCTCATCTCTTATCCTCCACAATCTTTTTGTGAAATTAATGTATTACTGATATATCATAGCACTTTTTTCATCATTTCGCAAAATTTTTCTTGCAGTAACTGCAAATAGAATTATTGATACAATGACTGAAGTAATATCCGCAACTGGTTCTGCTCGATAAACACCTACTACTCCCATAAATTTCGGGAAGATGATTGCCAATGGAATCAAAAGAATTACTTTTCTCAACAACGCAATGATCAAAGACACTTTTGCTTGTCCCAATGCTAGAAAGGTTGTCTGACATCCCATTTGAATTCCAAAAATGGTGATTCCCAAGAAATAAATTGGCATAAACTGACAAGTCAATGCCACCAATTCCGGATCGTTACTAAATAAGGAAACATACAGTTCTGGTTTCAACACGGCCGCTCCTGCGAAAATCAATGTAGTAGCAAGACAAACACTCACCATACGCACAAAAGCGCCTCTTACACGCTTTATATTTCCTGCACCATAATTGTAGCTCATAATCGGCTGCACACCCTGAGAGATTCCTTGCGTTGGAATGGTGATTAACTGCATAACACTGGTCATAATAGACATCGTTCCAACGTACATGTCACCACCATATTTCTGAAGTCCTGTATTCAATGTGATCATCACAAGACTTTCCGTACTTTGCATAATAAATGGAGAAATACCAAGGGCTGCAATCTTCTTGATCAAACTTTTTTCAAATCGAATATTCTGTTTGCGGATCCGAATGATACTCTTTTCGGAAGTCAAGAAACGTACCACCCAAATAGCACTTAAAGCCTGAGAAATAATCGTTGCTAACGCAGCTCCTTTTACACCCATGTGGAATCCAAAAATCAAAATTGGATCCAAAATAATATTGGTCACCGCACCAATGAGCACAGATAACATTGCAATCTTCGCATTGCCCTGGCCACTGATATACGTGTTCAATCCCAATGCAAGCTGTACGAAAACTGTACCTAATACATAAATGGTAATGTACTGGCTGGCATAAGGCATGGTCTGTTCACTGGCTCCAAAGGCATATAAAATTGGTGTCTTAAACACACTAAACACCAAGGTTAAAATAATAGAGAATGCCAACAACATGGCCACAGAAGAGCCTAAGATTTCCTCTGCTTTCTCATAGTTTTTCTTTCCCAGCTGAATGGAAGCCAATGGCGCACCACCCATTCCTGCAAATGCACTAAATGCAGAAATCATCATAAGAATAGGGAACGTCACCCCTACACCGGTTAATGCCAACTGTCCATATCCTTCAATATGACCGATGTAAATACGGTCTACGATATTATAAAGCACATTAATAATTTGTGCCGCAACAGTTGGAAGAGCCATACTCAACATTAACTTTCCTAAAGGCGCCGTTCCCAATTGTTCATCATTTTTTGTCATTTCTTTTCACCTTTTCTTTCATTTCCTCTCGTCTCAATCATTTATTCTATCACATAATTGAGAAAATGAAAAAGCATCAAAAAAAGTTCAAAGAATATTCACAAAATTAATATTCCATTTTTCCATTATATCCATCATAAATGGCATGTCCGGATGCAAATACCTCTCCTTCTTCTGTTAATTTAACAGAATCACAATCGTATGCATCTAAAAAGGTATTCACGATGGAGCCTACAATCTGCATCTCTCCCGTAGTACCCATGCTTCTTACGCGATCCCCAGTCGCTTTATTGAAATCCAGCTCCATGGTGTCTTTTTCGTCATCCACTTTCACGCTGTTCAATGCACAATCTTCTGTCAGGATTCCACTTTCCTGCAATGCCTTCCAAATCTCCTGCTCATTGCGAACAGAAATGGTCTTTGTGGCCATCTCTCCAGTCTGCTCATCTGCATAGTATAACGTAATGTCACGTGGTTCTTCTACTTCCACATCTACATCATCCTCTTGTTCTTCCTTTGAATCCTCATCAGGTTCCTCCAGTACATCATCTTTGTCCAGTTCCTCGACCTGTGGCTTTTGTGGCTGTTCCTCTTCTTCCTTTCCACAGCCAGCAACCAAACCAACAGACAACAGGAAACATAACAGCAGTGCTACATATTTCTTCGTCTTTTTCATACTCCCTTGCTCCTTTCGTTCTGTCTATGATTCTACCTTTATGATACTGTATTCTTTTGCTTTTTGCAATCCGCAGATTACTTTGTAGTGCTTCCAAATCCGCCGTTTCTCACATCTGTTACATCATCATCTACGGTAATGCCATATTCCACAAAAACCCCCTGCATAAAGCCCTCTCCAGCCTTGATCTCTACTACTTTTCCTTCATTGGTATCATTGGTCAATTTTGCAAACATATGACCTTCGTTGTCAGAATAAAAATAGTCACTGTCAATAATTCCTACGGTGTTATTTAACTGCAAACGATATTTAAATCCAAGGCCACTTCTAGGATAACATTTTAACACCCAATTCTGCTCCATCTCAACACGGATTCCTGTTGGAATCTTTATGGTCTCTCCTGGCTGCAATACAATGTCCTGGGGTGCAAAGAAATCATATCCCGCAGACCCTGCTGTTGCTCGTCGTGGAAGCTGAATCTTTCTGTAAATATCATGAATCTCTGCTTCTGTTCCTCCAAAGCTATCCATCCAGTCTTTCTGAAATTGTCCTTCGCTTACTTTGTGAAATTGTGCAATTCTCTTCATGTTGTTTGTTTCCTTTCTCATTCCATGTTTTTTTCTAAGTCCAGATTCTCCCGGATTCCGTAAAATCTGATTCTTTTCCTGTTCATTGATCAAATTTCTCCTATTTTCTTGATTCATTATACACTATCATCCTTGAGAAGGGAAACCTTCTTTTCAATCCAACGTATAAAAAGGAATGTGCACCATGGCACATTCCCCTTTGAAAATCTTGTATCATTATTTACTTTTCACGTATGTATGCAGATCATGTACACAATACTCGTTATATGGATACTTGTCTGTTGTCACATATCCAGCAGGCGCATCGATAAGCTGTGGAATTCGATTTACGATTGTCGCACAAGTCATCTCCACTGTTGCTGGCTGATTCACAGAAATGGTTGTCTCTGGTTCCCCGATAAATGTCCAGTCATTACGGTCAAATTCATCTGGTGCAAATACCTTTCCTACACACTCTGTGATCAAAGTAATTCCTTCCTCTGTTTCTGTTGTTACAACTGCTCTCATACCTGTTGGCTCTCCTGCCTTGATTGTTTTGTTCAATGTAGTAGAGAACAGATCTTCAGAATGTGTAGTTGCATAACACTTCTGTGTCTGAGAAGTAATGTGAAGGTTCATCTTGCTGCAAAGCCATCCATTTTGATTCCACATATAAGCTGGAACATACTGACCACTTTCGATCAACTCTTTCAATTCTGTCTCAGGAAGATCGTTGATGTTTGCAACTTCACGTTCAAACTCTTCCATTGACAATCCTGCCCCATGTCCTTCTGCCAATGCAATTCCATAGTCTTCTACATTGTACCAGCTACTACCAAGAATCTTGTCAATCTTGAAAGAAGAACCAGCCAGATTGGTTACCATAGTCCCCCAAACAAGGTCACAGTATCCTACACCTGTGAGTGTACAATTACCAGCTTTTGCAAGCTCATCCAACTTATGTGTCAATGCTGGAGAAGAATTCCATGGATACAATGCTTCCTCGCAAGTTGTGATTGCATTGATTCCATATTTTGCACAGATGGTGAAAATATCTTCCAACTCTGCAACTGTACTTCTTGTAGCGATGATACATACATCAGGTTTTAATTTTCCAAGAATCGCATCTGCCTGATCCGCAGAAGAAACAGCTACGCCTGTTGCTGGATATCCATCACCCACAACTTCCGCTGCATCCTTTCCGACCACTGCTGGATTCACATCAAAGGCTGCCACCAATTCTGCACCTTTTTCAATTCCATAACGAATGAGATATTTTCCCATTTTACCGCATCCATATTCTGCAAATGTAATTTTTCTTTCCATAGTCAAGCCTCCTTAACTTTCTATTTTTTATTTCAGTGATATTTGATATACTGAGTATAAACCTTATAGTAAGTATAAAGTCAATCAATAAATTGATTATTTATTAACTTTACAGATTTTTTAAAATAGCATAAGAAAGGGATTCATTTTATGAAAGAAACACTCTTCCGAATCGGAGAAATGGCAAAGCTAAATCACGTAAGCACACAGACTTTACGCCTCTATGATAAAAATCATTTACTGACGCCGGAATATTTGGACAAAGACTCTGGATATCGATATTACACGTTGAAGCAATGTGCCAAATTGGATCTAATCCACGCCTTAAAAAGCTGTCAGCTCTCCTTGGAGCAAATCAAATATATTGTAGAACTTTCCGATCCAAAAGAGTTGCTAGACATTCTGGAAAAACAGACAACAGTTTTATCAGATCAACTATACCATCTATCCGTCAGCCGAAATAACCTGCTTCGCATTCAAAAGAACTTACAGGTTTTGAACTCTCTCCCACCCTTTGGGGAAGTATTTTACGAGTATATCCCTGAGCGAAAAATGGATGTCCAGCGAACAGACTTCGATTTCTTTACCATGGGATACGAAGGATATGAGAAAATGTTATTGCAAATGCAGAACTATTTGCATGATAATCATCTCCCACCTTCTTACTTCATCAATGTGGGAACGATTATGAAACAGGATGATTTTATGAAAGGCTCCTATACATCTCATTTTGCATTTATTTTTGTGGACGAACTTTATCCAGAAACAGAAAGTGTCTGGACCCTTCCTCAAAATACATTTATGGCCATCACCTCTGATGATCCTGCTTTAGAAGTGGAATATGCTCATAAATTATCCGAAGAGATTAAAAAGCAAAATATGCAACCTTGTGGAGATTACATTTGCGAAGTATTGAGCCAATTCCCTCTCAATAATTCAGGAAAAATGATTTATAAAATCCAAGTACCTGTACAGCGTGTTTAACGCGAATAGCAAAAACCGAGCAGATTACTCTACTCGGTTTTTTCATTCTGTTTCAGATTCTATTTCTAAGCAATCTTATTTCTGCTCTTCCTGCACTTCAATCTTACGAATCTCTTTTGTGCGGATTTCTTTGCAGATTTCATCGATAAATGTATCCAATGGTTTCTGACCTTCATCTCCAAGGTATCTACTTCTTACAGATACAAGTCCTTCTTCCTCTTCTTTTGCTCCAACAACAAGCATATATGGAACACGATCCAAACGTGTCTGGCGGATCTTATAACCGATTTTCTCAGAACGGTCATCGATGGTACATTTCACACCATTGTCACGAAGCTTCTCTGCTACAGACTCTGCATATGCCTGATATTTATCAGAAATTGGAAGTACACGAACCTGCTCTGGACAAAGCCATGTTGGGAATAAACCAGCATATTTTTCGATCAACCATGCAAGTGTTCTCTCGTAACATCCCATAGATGTACGGTGAATGATGTATGGACGTTTCTTCTCTCCATCCTTGTCTACATAAGACATATCAAAACGCTCTGCAAGGAACATATCCAACTGGATTGTGATCATTGTATCTTCTTTTCCGTATACGTTCTTTGCCTGAATATCAAGTTTTGGACCATAGAATGCAGCCTCTCCTGTTTCCTCTGTAAAGTCAATATCAAGGTGTGTCAGCATCTTACGCATAACATCCTCTACTTCATCCCACATTTCTCTTGTTCCAAGATATTTATCCATATTATCTGGATCTGCAAGAGACAGACGGTATGTTACATCTTCTTCTACACCAAGAGTTGTTAAGCAATATTTTGCAAGGTCAACGCACCCCTTAAACTCTTCCTCTACCTGATCAGGACGGATTACCAAATGTCCCTCTGAAATTGTAAACTGTCTTACACGTGTAAGTCCATGCATTTCTCCTGAATCTTCATTTCTAAACAATGTAGAAGTCTCACCGTAACGACATGGAAGGTCACGATAACTCTTCTGACTCTGTTTGTATACATAATACTGGAATGGACATGTCATTGGACGAAGTGCAAATACTTCTTCTCCCTCTTTTTCCTCATCTCCAAGAACGAACATTCCTTCTTTGTAGTGTCCCCAATGATCAGAAATCACATACAAATCTTTCTTCGCCATCAATGGAGTTTTTGTTCTCATGTATCCACGACGCTCTTCCTCATCCTCGATCCATCTCTGCATTGTCTGGATGATAGCAGCTCCCTTAGGCATCAAAAGTGGAAGTCCCTGTCCGATTACATCTACAGTTGTGAACAATTCCATCTCACGTCCAAGTTTGTTGTGATCACGTTTCTTAATATCTTCCAAATGTTCCATATGAGCTTTCAACTCATCTTTTTTCGCATATGCTGTTCCGTAAATACGTGTCAGCATCTTATTGTTTTCATTTCCTCTCCAGTAAGCACCAGAAGAAGAAATCAATTTAAATGCTTTCACCCCTTTTGTATTCATCAAATGAGGTCCTGCACAAAGGTCAACAAATTCTCCCTGTTTGTAGAAAGAAATCACTGCATCCTCTGGAAGGTCATTAATCAACTCTACTTTATAAGGTTCTCCTTTTTCCTCCATCAAAGCGATTGCTTCTGCTCTTGGCAACTCAAAACGCTCAATTTTTGCACCTTCTTTGATGATCTTTTTCATCTCTTTTTCGATTGTCTCTAAATCTTCGTTAGAGAATGGTGCATGCTCAAAATCATAATAATATCCTGTATCAATAGATGGTCCAATAGCAAGTTTTGCTTCTGGGTACAATCTCTTTACTGCTTCTGCAAGTACGTGAGATGCTGTATGACGAAGGGCAGCAAGGCCTTTCTCATCATTAGCTGTCAAAATGCTCAACTCACAGTCAGAATCAACAACTGTTCTTAAATCAACAACTTCTCCGTTTACTTCTCCTGCGCAAGCTGCTCTTGCAAGGCCTTCACTAATATCAAGGGCAATCTCATATATGGATTTGCTCTGATTGTATTCTTTTACAGATCCATCTTTCAATGTAATTTTCATAAATGTGTTCTCCTTTTCTCTCTCATGTTTCTTCGACTCCCGTTGCAAAGGACTTTTTCCAAATAAAAAAGCCCCTTACAATGAAGAAATCATTGCAAGGGACGAGTCAACATAATACTCGCGGTTCCACCCTAATTGTACTGGTACATACCAGAACCACTCAAAATGATTATAACGGAATCACCGGACTGTTTTGCAGCCACTCCGAGGTAGTTTTCAGATGCTTCCGCAATAAGAGGCTTCCAGCCTACGACCTCTCTCTCTGGATTCTTTCACATCCTACTCGTCTCATCAACGCGTTTTCTAGGTATTATTATAGCATCGGAAAATGATTTGTCAACGGAAGAAATTGGCTTTTCTTGCTCATTTCTTACACTTTTCTTGCTCTTTTTTCCGTATTTTTTCAAATCAAACAACCACTTATAAGCCATTTCGATATACATCATTGATCACAGCCTGGGCTCGTTCCAACTCTTTCTTCTTTATAATCTCCTCCCGATCACTTAAAATTGCAATCATCTCATCGATCAAATCTTCTACCTTCGGATTGGTGTATCGATACAAATAACCAAGCATTCTAGTGGCCGTATAATCTGTATTCATATTTTTATAAGCAATCTCTTTGCAAAGATCCTCTGGATATCCTTTGCTTAGAAGCACTTGATATAACTGTTCTGTCAATTCCGATGCCATTTTCCGTTCTCCCTTCCATTGGCATTTTGCAATAAATATTGTAAAATAGCTATAGAAATAAAACCTGTATGCACATCCTATTATAAAATGATAAACTCTGCATCTTTACGTTCTTTCTCTGCCTTCACACGATCAAACAAACGTAACCGTTCTTCTGCCTGCTGCCGTTCTTCCTCGGGATGCTCAGAGGAAATTGCAACCGCCTCTACTTTCTTACGTTCTGCCTCCCAAGTCCCATCTTTGATGGTTTTTAAAATCCATCTTGGAGAATATTCTTCCAAATCCTCATCGTCAAAGAAAAACATTCTTCCAATCACGGCTGACGAAATTACACCTGTTGTTATTTTTCCCATATTATTAATATCTCCTCTCTGCGTTTTCCTTTCGGAAATATCTTCTGAAATTTCCTTTTACATTTCGTAGAGACTACTTACCCAGTCCAGAATTGCTTTCTCATCTACCTGATGAAATACCACACCCTCAACCATGTTGCTTTCTGGTGCAGATACTTGTAATTCTTTTACCGTATCACCCAGTTTACTTTCTTCAGAGGTAGCAAATACGGTAATCTTTTTGCCTGAAAAATCATAAGATTCCAAAAATGTATTTACGATTGTTGGTGCAACATACCACCAAATGGGAAATCCAAGAATTATCTCGTCATAGACTTGCACATCTAAATCTTGTTTTACAATTTCAGGTCTAGAACTCTTATCATCCATTTCTACACTGCTTCTCGATTGCTTATCCATCCAATCCAAATCCGCACTGGTATATGGAACCTTTGGAGTAATTTCATACAAGTCTCCCTGTATCTGCTTTGCAATGATCTCTGCTACCTTTTTCGTTGTTCCTGTTGCACTAAAATATGCTACCAATTGTTTTGCCATACATTTTTCTCCTATTTTACTCCACAATCATTTTGCCTACGGGAGGTTTCAATGTAACCTGCTTTTTGTACCATAGTGGTGCCTAGCAGCTACGGGTATTATCAAAAAAGTCCCCTATGCACACGTAGCTTCTTTCAATGACTACGGGATTTTTCAGAATAACTTGCTTTTTGCACCGTAGTGGTATTAACTGCCTACGGGAGGTTTCAATGCAACTTGCTTTTAAAATGGTGTTCCATACAAGTCATACGGAGTCTCTTGGTAAACATAATAATTTAGCCAGTTAGTATACAGGTTGTTTGCGTGTGCTCGCCAGGTCAAGACCGGCTTGTTCTCTGGGTCATCATCAGGATAGTAGTTTTCTGGAATCTGTGGATTCAATCCACGTCCCATATCACGTTTGTATTCAGAATCCAATGTCATACGATCATACTCAGGATGTCCCATAACAAAGATCTGACGTCCTTCCTCTGCCATGCAAAGGAAAACTCCTGCCTGTAAAGAGTCTGCCAAAATCGTAATTCGATCATCTTCTTCTAGTAAACGCTGTGGCACTTCCGTATGTCTGGAATGAGGTGCCATAAAAACATCATCGAATCCACGAACCAATGGAATCTTACGATTTCTCACACGATGGCGATATACACCTGAAAGCTTTTTCGGAAGCATTTCCTTATTGATTCCATAATGATAAAATAAGCCTGCCTGCGCTCCCCAACATAAATGTAAAGTTGAAGTAACATTTGTCTTTGTCCATTCCATGATCTCTGTCAATTCATCCCAATAGTCGACTTCCTCAAATTTCATCTGTTCTACTGGTGCGCCTGTAATGATAAATCCATCAAACTTCTGATTTTTAATATCTTCAAATGCCTCATAAAATTTGAAGATGTGGCTTGTAGAAGTATTCTTGGATACATGACTTGTCATTCGTACAAATGTTACATCCACCTGCAATGGTGTATTGGAAAGGGATCGCAAAATCTGTAATTCTGTATCTTCTTTCAGAGGCATTAGATTCAATAACCCAATACTGATAGGACGAATATCCTGATGTGCCGCACGATATTCATCCATAACGAATATATTTTCATGTTCTAAAATTTCTTTGACTGGTAAATCGTTTTGTACTCGAATTGGCATTGTTAATCTCCTCTTACACTTCTAACTTCTTGCTTCTATATCGTTTCTTTATTTTCTAATTTTAATAATCTGAATATCTAGGATCATTTTCACATATTTACAATGACTGAATCTTACTATTGATTCAATTCATTATAATCTGAATGAACGTAGGTTCCATCCGAATCCACATAACTCATTTCGTCGTAACAAGCCGTTTCTATCGGTAGCTTCCGTTTCTCCAACTTGTGGTTCACCAACATATTGACCACATAGTAGATAACTGCAAATGTTGGAACTCCCAAAATCATTCCCACAAATCCGAATAATCCTCCACCTAATAAAATAGCAAACATTACCCAGAATGCAGACAGTCCGGTGGAATCGCCCAAAATCTTTGGTCCAATAACATTTCCATCCAACTGTTGTAAAATAATAATAAAAATAACAAAGTAGAATCCCATCTTCGGATCCGACAACATGATCAAAATTGCACTCGGAATAGCTCCAATGTATGGTCCAAAGAACGGAATAACGTTGGTTACTCCCACAATCACACTGACAAGCACGGTATATGGCATATTCATAATAGACAATGCGATAAAGCAAAGCACTCCAATGATTGCAGAGTCAATGAGCTTTCCAATGATAAATCCACCAAAAATATCATTACTCTTGATAGATAAATGCAAAATCATATTGGCATGACTTGGTTTGAACAATGCATAAATAATCTTCTTTGTCTGCATCAAGAATTTTTCTTTGCTAAACAATACATAAACAGAAACAATCACTCCGATAATGGCGTTCATAATCTCACTAATCACATTAAACACACCTTCTGTTAAATGTGACATAAATTCATTGACCTGAGACAATAAATCCGTTCGCATCCAGTTCTGCACAAATGTTGTTACTTCTGTGATCAATGTTGTAAAAAATTGTCCCAATGTAGAATCCTGTGACATAATCAAAGTCAACGTATTCAACGCCTCATTAATCTGTCCAGGAACCGTCAGAACCATGTTACGAATGCTGCGGTATAATTCCGGAATCAACATATTAAATAACGCACTAATGATTGTAATCATTACAATCAATGCTACCAAAATTCCTGCACCACGAGAAAATGTTTCTACTTTTTTAAAATTGGGAAATTTCTTCTTCAATCGTGAAATTAAAAAATGCTCCACAGTCTTTACAATCGGATTCAACAAATATGCAATTGCCAATCCATAAATAATCGGTTTCAAAATGCCTAAGATCAATCTTAAAACCTTTGTAATCTCGTTCATTCTCAGCAGTGCAAAAAAGCAAAGCATACACAAAATAATGACAACAAAGGCTGTCATTCCTCGATTGAGCTGTTGGCGGATTTTAGATGGACCATCCTGCCCAAAATCAGGTCGATTAATGTAATAACCACTTTTTTTACCTGCAGAATTCTCTTTTCTTTCCTTCTGTTGCTGTTCTTCACCCATAACTTTCGTTGCCTTCCTTCAAAAGATATCGTCCTTAGATTATACTATTTTCCTTACTTTACCGTCAACCAGCAATCCTGCGAACTTCCATCCAAAGAAGTGCGAAAAACTCTCGAACCAAATAGTTCAACTGCAATACTTCATTGGATGTTGCTGCCAGTCCATACGCATTCTCATATCCTACTCGCTTTGCAATTTGTAAGGAACGATACACATGAAAATTATTGGTCACAATCAGTACTGGAGGATTTTGAAGTTGTTCTCCTTGTCTTTTTGTTTTTAAAAACACATCATTGACAATCTGTGCTGAAAAGCGAAGATTTTCTTCTGTTGTGGTGGACTTTGCTTCTTGGATAATACGTGCTGGACTCAGTCCACATGTAATCAAATAGTTTGCCATTGCTTCCGCTTCAGTGATCAGCTCACCTTCCCCTCGACCTCCGGATACAATAACTTTCACCTTTGGATGGTGCTGTGCATAGAAAAAAGCCGCATCCAATCTTCGTTTCAAAGAATTGGTTACAACAGTTCCATTAACATGGGCGCCGAGAACAATTACATACTTTGCATCCTCCACCGGTTTCTGTTTCATGCCCTTTAAGATCAATGCTTCCACCCACAAAAACAAAATCCATCCGATCAACAAAACTCCTTCTATGACATACTGTACAGAAATTGGCAAATTTGGCCACGCCAGGAATCCTGTCCCATGTAATATTGCTGAAAAAAACCAAAAACCGGCAAATGTTGAATTCCATTTGCCGGTGTAAATACGTATAATTCCATAATAAATGAGACAAGCAACGCCTATTATTACAAAATACAACTTCATCATATCTTATGCGTTACGTCCACAACATTTTTTATATTTTTTACCACTTCCACATGGACATGGATCATTTCTTCCAATTTTTTTCTCTTTGCGGATTGTACCAGACTGTTTCTGCTCACGATACAAACGTTTCTTTGTCTCTTCGTCAAAGATGTTATCCCACTGTGGTAATTCGTATAACCAGTCAGCTTTTGCATCTACCATGTTCTTGTAAAGAAGCTCTTTGTCAAATGCAAGGCTAACAACTGTATCTTCTGTCATTGTCTCAATTGGATTTTTCTCTTTCAAACTGTCATTGATTCCATCCAAGAAACCAACCATAGTCATTACGTGCTGACCAAACTTATCAGCAAGCTCTTTTACTGTTCCTTTTACTTCTTCATCTGGATTTGTCAAAAGAATCTCATAAATCTGTCTCTCGATGTTGAAGTAGTTCCCCCAGAAGTTCTCAAGCTGACCTTTTGTAGCTTCCTGATTATAAGCGGCCTCACGCCACTGTTCCAATAAACTCTTATCACTCATTGTACTTAAACTCCTTTTATCAAATAAAATATCAACTGTCACTCATTATATAACATATTTCACATTCCGTAAACTGTTATTTTTCCAACCTGATGATCACCTATTTTTCTCCGGAATCATATTTCTCTTTCTTCTTTTGAAAACTTCTCACTCGCATCACCTCTGCTTCATTTTACTGGTAAGACTAGTGAACATCTGCTATAATGTCACCTATATTCAATAGAAAGGAAGGATCCCTATGAAAAAATGGAAACGCATTTTGGCCCTTATCAGTGCCATTGCATTGATTTTGCTTTATGTCAGCACTTTAGTGTTTGCTCTTATGGATTCTCCATTTGCAAATAAGATGCTAATGGCATCCATTGCCGCTACAATCCTTGTACCAGTGTTACTATATGTGCTTCGCTTATTTGCCAATCTTCATAGCAATGGCGACGAATCCGACGAGTATTGATAAATTTACATCAACGGTGCAATCAAACGAAGGACACGTCCACAGAACAACATGATTGGATTGATTTTCTTCAAATCCGCCATAGAAATGCGATGACATTTTTTCAAAGTGTTCTGGAAGTCCATCTCTATATCACGAACAACCGGGTTGTTGTAAATAAATACACCGCATTCAAAATGCAAATACAAGCTTCGATAGTCCAGGTTGATGGTACCAACAGTTGCTGTATCATTGTCAGATACAAAAATTTTTGCATGGACGAATCCAGGAATGAATTCATAGATTTTAACACCCGCCTGGATCAACTCTTTATAATGAGTTTTGGCTACTGCAAAGGCATACCATTTATCTGGAATATGAGGCATAATGATCTTCACGTCAATTCCACTCTTTGCCGCACGGGCTAACGTATCTACCATTTCATTGTCCAAAATCAAATATGGTGTCATAATGTGCACATATTTTTTTGCATGATTCAAAATATGGAAATATACTTCTTTTCCTACATCTTCATGGTCAAATGGACTGTCTCCGTAAGGAATCATATATCCCAATTCCCGACGCATTTCCGGTTTGGAAGGAGTCAAATACTGACTGAAATCTTCTTCTCTCTTATATTCCGTAACATTCCACATCTGTAAGAACATCATAGTCAAACTCTGTACCGCCTCGCCTTCCAGCATAATTGCAGTATCTTTCCAGAAGCCAAAACGTTCTTTCTCATTAATGTACTCATCGGCTAAGTTGATTCCACCTGTAAATCCGTACTCTCCATCGATGACACAGATTTTACGATGGTCACGATTGTTCTGAGTGGTCGTCAAAATTGGGCGAATGGGACTAAACATTTTGCACTGAATTCCATATTTCTGAATTTGTTTTGGATAATTATATGGAAGATTGGAAATGCTACACATTCCATCGTACATAAAACGAACCTCTACACCTTCCGCTGCTTTTCGCTTCAAAATATCCAAAATAGAATCCCACATATATCCTTCGGATACGATGAAATACTCCATGAAAATATATTTTTTCGCACCTTCCAATTTTTCCAGCATCATTTTAAATTTGTCCTGGCCAAGTAGAAAATACGTAGCCTTTGTATTACGATACGTTGGAAAATGTAACTGATTCTGCATGTAATGGGCCAAATTAGCATTGGCCGGTTTACTGATTCGTAGTTCTTCCACAATTTCTGGGTTCTGCTCCATATAAGACCAGCTAGCCATTTTTAATACACGAAGTCTCTCCCCCACATACTTCGTACCAAGCTCCAACTGTACATAAATATAGAACAGACATCCAAACACTGGCATTACAAGAATCAATAAAATCCATGTTCTACTCGCCTCCGGATTTCCTTTCTGATTGAAAATGTAAATGATGACACCAGCCTGTACAACGGTCTGAATTCCATACAAATACACCGCGTACTCTTTCAGCTTTGTGGTAAAAATAAAAATCATACCAAGCTGCAATAAGATCAATAACATGACAAGCGCTGTTCGGCTGAAAACAACACTCAATACCCCTTTTTTTGCTTTCTTTGCTGCACTGTTTTCCTTCATATTTTTATATTCCTTTCGTATTTCGGACAGATGGTTCTGTCCCAACAAAGCGATCCTATCTGGAGTCAGACTCCTCCTAGAATAAACATCATATAGTTTAACACACTTACTTTGTTCCTACAACCGCGACAATCTTAAGAGATTCTTAATCCTTTGTTTTACAAGTGGAAATTGGTTGTAATTCCCACCAAAAAGTATTAATATATAAGCAGATATTTTTTACAAAATATGGAGCACATGAATTACAGAAGGGAGTAATTGAGTATGAAAAAGAAAATAAAATGGTTCGCTATTTTTGCAGCAATTGGAACAGCTATCGGGTTAGTCATCGCATATCTTTGCAAAGATAACAGTGAAGAAGAAACATTTGATTTTGATGTAGATGATGACGATTTGAATCTGGATTCTGATCTTCAGCCAGTTGAACGTGGATACGTATCCTTAAACAAAGGTTCTGAAGAAGTTGCTCCAGAAGATATCGCTGACGAAGAGACTGAAGCTACTGCAGAAGAAGCTGCTACAGAAACAGTTGAGGAAGCTGTAGAAGAAGAAAAAGTCGTTGCTGAAGAAGCACCAGCTGAGGAAGAAAAAGAAGCTACTGAAGAAAAATAGAAAAATAAATTTTGTTCCTAACCAGTAGGTGATAGAAATACATGTTAGGAAGCAACGCTAATTATGAATGTTAGAAAGCGCCCAGTTTTAGTGAGCGCTTTTTTCATGTCTCTATTTGATTTCTCCTACAATATATTTGCCGCATTCAATTGTATACATCCATGCAATCGATTATGTCCATAAAACTACAGATTACCCTCACAAAACCAGACTTTCCGCAAGATACCAACTGCTTCCTTTATTTCCTCTTCCTGCAAGTTGGCGTACCCTAGCAAAACCGTAGCCGATTGTTCTGGCTTTGGAGTCACGTAATAGCCCGACAATCCATAAACACGAATGCCCACCTCTTTGGCTTTTGCAATAATCTTATCTTCTTTCATTCCATTTTGAAAGTTCAATAATAAGTGTACCCCAGCATGTTCCCCTGAAATACGGATTTGTTCTTCTGTTCCTCGCAATGCATTGAGCAGTGTGTCGTGACGACTTTTGTAAAGGGCTCTCGTCTTATTCAAATGTCGTTCGTAATACCCTTCTTCCATGAATTTTTGTAAAATCAATTGATCCACACGAGAGACCGTAGAACTCATGAAACTACTCTTTCTCTCATAAACTTCCGCAAGTTTTGGTGGCAATACCAGATAACTCATTCGAATGGCTGGTGCAATGGATTTGGAAAATGTTCCCATATAAATTACTTTTTCATGGTTATCATATCCTTGTAATGCAGGAATCGGTTTCCCTTTGTAACGGAATTCACTGTCATAATCATCTTCTATAATATAATGTCCCTCCTCTGCTGCCCACCGAAGCAATTCCATGCGACGTTTGATCGGCATTACAATTCCCAAAGGATACTGGTGGGAAGGCATCACGAAGGCAATATCTGCACCAGACTCTTGCAATTTAGAAACATCTATCCCTTTTTCATCCATATCAACTGTACAAACATCATAGGACAAACTTTCAAACAGTCGATAGGCCTGTCGATAGGTTGGATTTTCAAAGGCAATTTTATGATCTGGACCAAGCACCGTTGCCAACAGCATAAGCAAATAATCATTTCCTGCACCAACAATGACCTGATCTGTGGAACAGTTCACTCCTCGCGCCTGATGAAGATAGTCGCATATGGCTGCTCGAAGTCCCAATTCTCCTTTTGGATTTCCCAAACGAAATAGTTCTGTCTGATTGTCTATCAAACATTCCTTAGACAATTTCCTCCAGGCATTATATGGGAAGCTATTCAAATCCACCCCCCGAGGTGAAAAATCATAACGATAAATCTCTTCCTCTTCGGTCTGTTGAATTTCCATTTCCTGCTTCTTGGAATGCAGCTGGTACACGCCCTCCAAATCCGATACAAAATATCCTCTGCATGGTTCTGCTTCAATATACCCTTCTGAAAGTAGCTGTTCGTAGGCTAACTCCACCGTACTTCTGCTTACTTCCAAGTACCGACATAAAGCTCTTGTAGAAGGTAACTTTTCACCACTTCGTATTTTATTATTTTGAATTTCTTCTTTAATAAACTCATAAATCTGCTCATAAAGAGGCATTTTTAATTTTGTATCCAAACTAATGGTCAATTCATTCATACCGAAACCTCATCCATGTAAAAACAGAGCTTGAACTACTCTTTTGTAATTCAAGCTCATATTTTTATCAAACAATTATTTTATCTCTTAACTCCAAAAAAATTAGTTATTCTTTGGAAGTTTGAAAGAACTCTTCAAAGATACAATTCTATTAAACACAAGTGCATCTGGCTTAGAATCCTTGCAATCAATACAGAAGTATCCATTTCTTACAAACTGGAAGCTGTCATACGCTTTTGCATCTGCAAAGCTTGGTTCTACATAGCAGTCTTTCAAGATTGTCAATGAATTTGGATTCAAATTCAAAGAACCATCTTCTTTGTTGTATACACCTTTTTCTTCGTCTACAAGGTTCTCATACAAACGAATCTCCGCTTTCTGAGCTGTTGGTGCTGCTACCCAGTGAATCGTTCCTTTTACTTTTCTTCCTGTAAATCCGCTTCCGCTCTTTGTCTCTGGATCGTATGTACAGTGAATCTCTGTCACGTTGCCATTCTCATCCTTCACGAAGCTTTCGCATTTTACAAAGTAAGCTCCCATCAAACGAACTTCATTACCTGGGAAGAGACGGAAATACTTTTTAGGTGGTTCTTCCATAAAGTCATCTCTTTCAATATAAAGTTCACGACAGAATGGAACTTTTCTAGAACCAAGTTCTTCATTCTCCAAGTTGTTTGGTACGTCAAGGTACTCAATCTCACCTTCTGGATAGTTATCAATTACCAATTTCACTGGATCCAAAACAGCCATCATACGAGACTTTTTCAACTTCAAGTCTTCACGAATACAGTACTCAAGCATCGCATAATCTACAGAGCTTTGCGCTTTGGAAACACCGCAAAGATCGATGAACATTTTCAAAGATTCTGGTGTAAATCCTCTTCTTCTCAAAGCTGCGATAGATACAAGACGTGGGTCGTCCCATCCGTCAACAATCTTGTCTTCTACTAATTTTTTAATGTAACGTTTTCCTGTTACAACGTTTGTCAAATACATTTTTGCAAACTCGATCTGACGTGGTGGCATCTCGAATTCACACTCACGAACAACCCAATCATACAAAGGTCTGTGATCTTCGAACTCCAATGTACAGATAGAATGTGTGATTCCTTCGATGGCGTCCTCGATTGGATGTGCGAAGTCATACATTGGGTAAATGCACCACTTATCTCCTGTGTTGTGATGTGTCATACGAGCAACACGGTAAATAACTGGGTCACGCATGTTGATGTTAGGAGAATTCATATCAATCTTTGCACGAAGAACTTTCTCTCCATCTGCATATTTTCCCTCACGCATCTCCTCAAATAACTGGAGGTTCTCTTCTACGCTTCGATTTCTATATGGGCTTTCTTTTCCACCCTCTGTCAATGTTCCACGGTACTCGCGGATTTGTTCTGCTGTCAGATCACATACGAATGCTTTGCCCTTCTTGATCAACTTGATGGCACACTCGTACATCTGATCAAAATAATCGGATGCAAAGTACAAATGATCTTTCCAGTCAGCTCCCAGCCACTGGATATCTTCCTTAATAGACTCTACGAACTCTGTTTTCTCTTTTGTAGGGTTTGTATCGTCAAAACGCATATGGAACTCTCCGTTGTACTTCTGAGCGAGTCCATAGTTTAACAAAATTGCTTTTGCATGTCCGATATGCAAATAGCCGTTTGGTTCTGGTGGAAATCTTGTACAGACATGGTCGTAAACACCCTCTGCAAGGTCTTTATCTATCTCCTGTTCAATAAAATTCTTTGAAACTGCTTCGTTCTCCATAGTTTCCTCCTAAAAAATCATGATTTCTGCAAATAATTTTAACATAAATTGTATACAACAGCAAGTATAATATGTTATAATGCTATAACAGTGTAACGCTTTAACGCGACAAATTACATCATAACGTGTTTTTTCAAACACAAACTATACTATACAAAGGAGTTATCTAATATGAAGAGAGAAAAGTTTGGAAGTCGATTAGGCTTTATCCTTGTATCTGCCGGTTGCGCCATTGGTTTGGGTAATGTTTGGAAGTTCCCTTACATGGCTGGAATGTACGGAGGCGCCGCATTTATTCTCGTATATTTGGTGTTCCTTGCCATTCTCGGTATGCCGATCATCGTATGTGAGTTCAGTGTTGGTAGAGCAAGTCAGAAAAGTATCGCTACTTCCTATAATGAATTGGAGCCAAAAGATTCCAAATGGCACACCATTCGTTGGTTAGGTGTTGCTGGTAACTACATTTTAGTAATGTTCTATTCCATGGTCGGTGGCTGGATGCTTTACTACTGTTATCGTATGGCTAGCGGTGAATTTGTGAATACAACAACAGAAGAGATTGCATCAAAATTTGGCACCATGACTCAGAATCCTGGAGTCCTTGTATTTTGGACATTTCTTGTAATCTTGATTTCTTTTGGTATTTGCGCCATCGGTCTTCAAAATGGTGTTGAAAAGATCATGAAGGTTGTCATGCTTTGTCTTCTTGGAATTATGGTTGTATTGGCTATTCGTTCCATTACTTTACCTGGATCCGCAGAAGGACTTCGCTTCTACTTGATTCCAGATTTTCAACGTATGCTTGACAGCGGAATTGGTAATGTGGTCTTCGGAGCCATGAGCCAGGCATTCTTTACATTAAGTATTGGTATGGGGGGGATGGCTATTTTCGGAAGCTACTTAGACAAATCCCGTTCTCTTATGGGCGAATCTGTAAGCATCGTTCTTTTGGATACATTTGTAGCTATGACAGCTGGTCTCATTGTAATACCAGCATGCTTCGCATTCGGCGTAGAGCCAGGTGCCGGACCAAGCCTTGTATTTATTACATTGCCAAATATTTTTGCACAGATGCCAGCTGGTAGAATCTGGGGATCCTTGTTCTTCCTCTTCTTATTCTTTGCTGCGCTGTCCACCATCGTTGGTGTATTTGAAAATATCGTTTCCTTTGGTATGGACTTATTCCACTGGAACCGTCGCAAAACGGTTCTCATCAATATCCTTGTGATTTCCTTGTTGAGTTTACCATGTATCTTCGGATTCAACTTACTTTCCTGGATCCAGCCTTTGGGCGCAGGAACCAACATCATGGACCTGGAAGACTTCCTTGTTTCCAACAACATCCTTCCACTTGGTTCCGTTGTATACTTGATGTTCTGTACTCATAAAAATGGTTGGGGATGGGATAACTTCATCAAAGAAGCCAACGCTGGTAATGGTATGAAGTTCCCTGTGAAAATGCGTTTCTACATGACACACATTCTTCCTTGGATTGTAGTTGTGATCTACTTAAAAGGATACTACGACATGTTTAGCAAACGCGGACCTGTTGTATTTGCCGTATGGATGCTTATTGCATTTGTATTCCTTGGAATAGTTATGAATGCGACAAGAACACGTAAAAAGAAACAACATGCATAAACATGCATAAATATAATATACTGTAACTGGAGGATTATCATGAAGTTTGTAATACAACGCGTTTCCGAAGCAAATGTTGCTGTGGACGGAAACATTATTGGAGAAATTGAGAAAGGCTATCTTGTTTTGATTGGTGTTGGAGAAGAAGATAACGAAGCCATTGCCGATAAGATGGTTAAGAAAATGATTGGACTTCGAATCTTTGAGGATGAGAATGGGAAAACCAATCTTTCTCTTGACGATGTAGACGGAAGCCTGTTGCTGATTTCCCAGTTTACACTTTACGCAAACTGCAAGAAAGGAAATCGACCAAGCTTCATCGAAGCTGGGTCTCCAGATAAAGCCAATGCGCTTTACGAGTACATCATTGCAAAATGTAAAGAATCCGTACCAAACGTACAAAAAGGTTCTTTTGGCGCAGACATGAAAGTCAGCCTGATCAATGATGGGCCATTTACAATTGTTTTGGATTCTGCTCAGCTTTCCTAAGATATTCACAACTGTAGAATCCGAAAAAGGTGCCACTCTTCCTTCTATGGAAAAGTGACACCTTTTTATTAAGCTGCTGAGCGGAATCGAACCGCCGACCCCTTCCTTACCAAGGAAGTGCTCTACCTCTGAGCCACAGCAGCATCAGCTGTATGGTTTTCATACAGCTTTTTTAATATACTATATCCTATTCCGGTTGTCAATGAATTTAGGATTATATTTTTCCAGCTTTATTTTTTCAACCGTTCCTGATCGAGCAGTTTTTCTGCCTTTCCGCGAATTCTCTGTAAGGCATTATCAATTGACTTTGGACTTTTTTCTAGAATTTCCGCAATCTTTCGGTAGTCTGTTCCCATCATGTGCAGATACAGCACATGATTCTCCATGGGGCTTAAAGATTCTTCCAACTTCTCGATCATGGCTTCCACATATTTCTTCCCAAAGTACATGACCTCTGGATTGTTCTCCATGCTGGCTTCAATGGTATCGATGAGAGGTGCCTGAACCTCATCCCCGTTATCACTTTCTTCATAGATGGATACATAAGAATTCAACGGCAAATGTTTTTTTCTCTGAGAAGCCTCAATAGCGGAATACATTTGGCGAGAAACACAGAGCTCTGCAAAGCTTGCAAAACTTGCTCCTTGGCTATCATCAAAGCTTCGAACAGCCTTCATAAGACCAATCATGCCTTCTTGGATTAAATCCTCGTTCTCCCCGCCAAGTAAATACATTGCTCTTGCTTTTTTACGCACCATGGGTTTGTACTTCACCATGAGATAATCCATAATGTCATTCTTCCCATTGCGATATTCGGAAATCAAATATTCATCTGCTAAAGTATCGTAACAATGCAGTCGTTTTTCTTGCATCATCTGTTTGCACACTCTCTTTCTGCACCTGCATTCCTACTGCAATCTCTGTCTTACAATCTCGTATGCAAGTACACCTGCTGCCACGGATGCATTCAAGGAATCAATTTCCCCTTTCATTGGAATACCAGCGATAAAATCACATTTCTCTTTCACCAATCTTCCAACACCTTCGCCTTCATTTCCGATCACAAGGCCGATTGGTCCTGTCAGATTCAAGCGATACATGGATTCTCCATCCATATCTGCACATACAAACCACAATCCACGTTCTTTCAACTCATCCATTGTCTTTGCCAAGTTAGTCACCTTTGCAACTGGTGTGTAGTTCAACGCACCTGCAGAAGTTTTTGCGACAGTAGCAGTCAATCCAACGGCACGACGTTTTGGAATGATTACACCGTGAGCACCTGCCAAATTGGCAGTACGAATGATAGCTCCCAAGTTGTGTGGATCTTCAATATTATCCAACAATACAATAAATGGATCTTCACCTCGCTCTTCGGCTAATTTGAACATATCCTCGATTTTAGAGTACTCGTAAGCAGCTGCATATGCGATTACTCCCTGGTGCTTTCCTGTCTGAGAAAGCTGATTCAAACGATCCTTGCTTACAAAATTCAAAATCGTATCGTGTTTTTTTGCTTCTCTTACAATCGTACGGATTGGTCCATCAGGACATCCATCCAACACAAATACTTTATCAATTGGTTTTCCAGAACGAAATGCTTCTAATACAGCATTTCTTCCTTCAATCACAAGTGTATGCACGCGTTCATCAAATTCATTTGTATTCGTTTCTATATTACTCATTTGCATTCTCCTCTTTATTCAGATTGTCCAGCCCGATTTTGACCAATTCCATCAATCGTTCATACCGCTTCTGCAAATACAAGTATCCAAGCAATGCCTCAAATCCAGTTGCTCTGCGGTAGTCGGTAATGGACTGATTCTTTGCAGGTGTAACGGATTTGGAGTTACGCCCTCTACGATACACTGCGTGCTCCTCCTCTGTCAGACACGGCTGCATAGCACGCATCATTTTCGACTGAGAGGATGCCTGCACAAACTGACTGGTTTCCTCATGAAACTTATGAACCTGCTTATTTCCTTTGCTGATAACCATGCTTTTGATGATCAAGTCAAATACACAGTCTCCAATATACGCCAGAACAAGAGGTGAATACGTTCTCGGATCCACCTCTTTTAATTCCAGCGCTTCTTTCACATAATCATGAAAATCATGAGTTACCTTGTTGTCCCTCTCCTTCTCATTTTCATCAAATGTTACGCTCTTTTCCATTTTACTCCTTCTCTTGTATCTTCCAAGATAATTCCTTTTTCGAGAAGCTCATCACGAATCTCGTCCGCTCTTGCAAAGTTGCGTTCTTTACGAGCTGCCTGTCTCTCCTGGATCAATGCTTCAATATCTGCGTCCAACAAATCTTCCTTCTTCTCTAAAATAATTCCAAGGACGTCAGAAAGTTTCACGATCTCTTCCAAAACCTTCTCTAAGTACTCTTTAGAGCTTTCTCCGTTGGCTGTTGTATTCGCATGTTTTACCAAATCAAAGATAGCTGCAATAGCATCAGCTGTGTTAAAGTCATCTTCCATTGCTTTCTCAAAACTTCCAACAATTTCGTCAACTTTTGTCATTGCCTCTTTTTCAGCCTCAGTCATGTTCTCTGCTTTTGTGTTTCCAAGCAAGAAATGAAGGTTATTCGCAGCTGTTTTAATACGATCCAACCCATTTTTTGCAGCTTCCATAAGCTCTGCGCTGAAGTTCAATGGACTTCTATAGTGTGCGCTGAGCATGAAGAAACGAAGCACCTGAAGATCATATTTCTCGCTGATTTCACGAACTGTAAAGAAGTTACCAAGAGATTTGGACATTTTGCGGTTATCAATATTTAAGAATCCATTGTGAAGCCAATATTTTGCAAATTCCTTATCGTTGGTGGCTTCACTCTGTGCAATCTCATTTTCATGATGAGGGAAGATCAAGTCTTCTCCGCCAGCGTGAATGTCAATCTGCTCACCCAAATATTTCTTAGACATTACAGAACACTCGATGTGCCATCCTGGACGTCCTTCGCTCCATGGAGACTGCCATGCTGGCTCTCCTTCTTTTTTAGGTTTCCATAGAACGAAATCCAATGGATCTTCCTTCTCATCTTCTCCACTTACAAGCAAAGAACGATTTCCGGAACGCAAGTCATCCAAGTTTTTGTGGGACAATTTTCCATAGTCTTTGAACTGTCTTGTACGATAATATACAGTTCCGTTTTTTGCATATGCATATCCCTTGTCGATCAATGTCTGGATCATATCGATCATACCATCGATTTCCTCTGTTGCAAGTGGATGTGTTGTGGCAGGTTTTACATTCATATCTGCCATGTCCTTTTTGCACTCTGCAATATAACGCTGAGAGATTTCTTCTGCAGAAACACCCTCTTCGTTTGCTTTTTTGATAATCTTGTCATCCACGTCTGTAAAGTTGGATACGAAGTTTACATCATAGCCCTTATACTCAAAATATCTGCGGACTGTATCAAATACGATCATTGGTCTTGCATTTCCAATGTGAATGTAGTTGTATACTGTTGGACCGCATACATACATCTTTACCTTTCCTTCTTCCAATGGAACAAATTCTTCTTTCGTTTTTGACATTGTGTTATATAGTTTCATGTCTTTCGCTACCCCTTTCCATCCATTTCAAACGATCCTCCAGCTCGCTGATTTTCTCATGCAACTGGAAATTCGCAATTTGTAATTCTTTGATATCATTCAACATCGGGTCAGGTAAATGAATCTGATCCAAATCTGCCCGAGGAACTTTCTTATCATCTCGACGAACGACTCGTCCTGGCACACCAACTACGGTACAGTTTGGTGGCACTTCTTCCAGAACAACGGAGCCTGCTCCAATTTTGGAATTCTCACCAATGGTAAAGGACCCTAAAATCTTGGCACCGGCGCTGACCATAACATTATCTTTTAAGGTTGGATGACGCTTGCCCTGTTCCTTACCGGTTCCTCCCAGAGTCACTCCTTGGTATAAGGTGACGTTATCTCCAAGAACGGCTGTTTCACCAATGATTACACCACTTCCATGGTCGATAAACAACCCTTTTCCAATGGTGGCTCCTGGATGAATCTCAATGCCTGTTTTGCGAACAGCCCTCTGGGAAATCCATCTTGCCCAAAAATAATGCTTTTTCAAGTACAATTTGTGAGCCAGACGATAACTCAAAATCACTTTAAAACTTGGATACAGCAATACTTCCATATTGGACTTGATTGCCGGATCTCGTTCTCTCACAACTTGTATCTCTTCTTTTATGTATGAAATTAATCCCATTAAATCACGCGCCTCTCAAATAAAACAAAAAACCTCGCCTCCTATACAACGTACAAGAGGCGAAGTTTACTCCGCGGTTCCACTCTAATTTTTATCAGTACTTTTCTGTCAAATTACCTCAGCTGTGCAATGCAACCATACTTAAATCTTCTCATTGCTTTTCACTTCTAAATCCGATGACTTCTGTACTGATTCTCAACACGTATAACGTCCGTGACCCGGATCCTACTACTGATGACAATTGCCAAGTTCATAGCATCAGCTCCCGAATGCACTTCACAACAACTCCACTTAAGATTGCTCTCAGCCGGTGACAATCTTTCTCTGCTTAGCATCTGTTGGTGCTACTCTTTTCGTTCCTCGCTTTTCAAATATATCACTAGGTATTATATTATGCAAAAAATGTTCATTTGTCAACTTATACAACCTCATTTAAAAAAATAGAATCTAAAGGCTGTAACTTTTTCAACTCATTCTTCAAATGGTCTGTCAAAAAAACATGCTCTTCCCGCGCAATCTCTTCCACCCTGCGATATCCAAATAACAGACTGGTTAAGGCACCAATGGTTAACACCCCTTCGGAGTCTTCCGTTTCAGAAACCTGAAGTTCTTCTTCACCTTGCACTCTCCATACACGACTGTTTTTCGTGATTAGCGGATCCAACACCGCAAAGGAACAATGGATGGATTCTCCCTTATTCACTTTTAGAAGTTGCAATAGCTTTTCCAAATGAAGAATTCGAACCATGATTATCGGTTTCTTCTCCACCATTGCTTCCTTCGGCTTCCATGAGGCAGCAGCAATCTGTGCTGATTCGTAATTTTTCTCCTGACACAAATCGGAAAATGCACCATGCATTGCATCCTCATATCCTGGTAAACAAAGAGGCTCCCGAATCTCCAGCTCCCCTTCGTCACTGTAAAGAAAGGTTCCCACCACATGCTCTTTCTTCTTCAGCAAACGAACGCCGCCATTCTCACTTTGCTGTTCAAAAAGCATGGTTTGATAATACCCTTCGTTTCGATTTGCATAGACCTGATAACGATTTGCAAAATTTGTCTGGAAGAACTCTGACAAAAGAGCCCCATCTCCCAAGCTCGCTTCCACAATTTGAATCGTTGCTCCCACATCATGATTTTGCTGACATGAAGCTACATTTTTAGCGACTCCATAATCCACATTGACATGATACTTCCATACATCCTGATCATATACAAATCGAAAATCATACGGAGTATAGATACTCTCCGCAGCCGGCATCAAATAGGTAAACAGTTCTCCTCGGTCATACATGTCTTCCATAGATTTGCGCAGCAAAGCGCTCATATAGCCTCGTTTGCGATATGCAGGGTCAGTAGCAACGGCAATGATATAGTGTCCTGTAAACCGCTCCTGGGCCACCTGAAGAGAATAGGGATTCAACTGCAACATGGAGCAAATCTGATCATCCTCTTCCACCACATAAATTTCATTTTCCCGTGCTTTCAAAAAATAATAATAATCCAAAAACTGTTTTGTATCTTCTGGAAATACCGCTTCCCACAGAGCTCTCGTATTTCCGTGTTCTCCTATGGCTAGCTTATGAACTTCCATAGAGATCACTCATTTCCACAACATGAACAGCTTCCGCACTCTGCACCTGGTGTCACATCATAGCTGCTGTAATTTCTAACTTTCTCCAGCAGGCAAATGGCCTGAGAAGAGATTCCCTCTCCACTTCCTGTGAATCCAAGACCTTCCTCTGTGGTCGCCTTCACATTGATCTGGTCCAATTCAATGTGCAATGCATTTGCAATATTCTCTCGCATTGCGTCAATGTGTGGACGCATTTTCGGACGTTGGGCAATGATGGTTGCATCGATATTCTCAATGATATATCCATTCTCTTCCAACAACGCTCCTACATGTTCCAACAGCTTGATGCTGGAAATGCCTTTATACTTCATATCTGTATCTGGAAAATGTTTTCCAATATCTCCCAATGCGGAAGCACCCAGAAGTGCATCCATAATGGCATGGAGTAACACATCCGCATCTGAGTGTCCCAAAAGACCTTTTTCATAAGGAATCTCCACACCGCCAAGAATCAGCTTCCTATTCTCTACCAACTTATGTACGTCATAACCCATTCCAATACGCATTGTTATTTCTCCTCAAAATCAACTTCCATTAGTTCCGCTTCTTTTTCCATGCGATCCTTGTCTTCATCTTCCATAATCTCGATAGCAAGCTTGACTGGATCTTTTTTCTCTGCAACTGCTTGCTCTTCTGGCTTCTCTACTAACTTGTTCTGTTCTTTCTTTGTCTCAGCCTTTGCTATCTCAGACTTCTTACTTTCTGCCTTTTTGTTCTCTGTTTCACTCTTTGGAGCGTCTTCTTTTAAAGTCACATCAGACATAGCTACCTGTTTCTGATTCAAATCTGTCTCTTCCAGGCTGATGGACTTTGTTGTCTCCTCTACCTTTGCCATTGGTGCTGTACGATACTTAGATTCATCATACTCTGGTTTGTTATAAACAACCTCAGATGCACTTGCATTCTTTGCGTCCTTCTTTGGCTCTGTTTCACCTTTTACAAAATAATATGTAGCCTTAATGTTTCGGTATCCATACCAAACTCCAACCACAATAAAAAGTACTGCAATTGCAGATTTCAATACATAATCACTTGGTTTCAATGTAATCATCTGACGTAGCAATGTAACTCCTGAAAAGACAAGGTACATCCCTGCTACAATACGAATGATCAGTCCTGCTTTACTATTCATGATATCCTTCTCCTTTATATCTCATTATTCACTGTGATATAGTATACCATCACTCCTCGTTTTTGACTACAAAAGTCGCAATTATTTCCAATAGGAAGGCAATGAAGATCAGCGCTCTAATGAGGATTTTTCCTTCTTGGCATTCTCTTTTTCATCCAAGTCTACCTGATCCAATGGAACTTCTTCATCTAAGTCAATCAACAGTAGGAACACCTATCGTTTCACACAATATAAATGAGCCACAGCAAAAGAATCACAAATTTCTCTTGCTATAGCTCATTTTCTTTCTAATTTCTTACATCACACCAGCTTCGTCAATACTGTATTGCAGTACCACTTTTTTCTTTTTATTCACCCGTTTAAAACTGTCCGTTAACCGCTTCATAATCATTTCCACATCTTCATATTTGCAGGTAGGAAGCATAATTAAGAACTGGGTTGCACTGTAACGGCAAAACACATCACTGTTTCGAAGACTTTGTGAGATCACATTCTGTAACAACTTCATTTCCTTCTTTAAGACCATCTTACACTCTGCCTCATCCCGAAATTTGTACAAATCAAAGCTAAGGCTTAGTATAGCCAAATGGACATTTGCGCGCATACGACTACTTCTTCGAAGCTCCAGTTCATAAATCTTGCGGAAGGCCCCATATTCACAATAGAATGTTCCTTCTGGATTTAGATCCTCGATTAGCTCTTCTTGAATTTGCTGAATATTTTTTTCATATTCATGTTCCTGCTTTAAAATATGCTCATAGAGATTTTGCATTTCTTCACTTGGACAAACTCCTAAAGTATCATATATCAACTGTTCCGTTTTTTGATAATGTTTCATAGCAACAGCCTGCTTATTTTCTGCAATTAAAGCACGAAGCAAGTAACAATGCAGTTCTTCATCCAGTGGTTCAAACCGAAGCTCCATACGACATAAGTTTTCCAACTCTTCAAATCGTTCTTGCTTCTCCAACAACTCTGCCAATCGTTTGGATACGCTAATGTAAAGTGAATTGTAATATGAAGAAGCAGTTAACACCCAAATTTCTGTTGGAATCTCAGACATGAAAGAACCTTTGTACAGATCAATGATTTGTTTCCCTTCTTCAATCTGTTCATCTACAGTTCCTTTTAAAAAAGCACGGCTACTTCTTTCTACAAACTCTTCTGTGTCCGCATATACAACGATTGCAGGATTCCATCGATAGGTTCCCCTCGTAGATAGTACATAATCGTAATCACCAAATGTTTTCTTTAACAAATTACGAAGCCGATACATGAGATTCTTCAGTGCGCCATTTCTTGGATTATGCAATTCCAAATCTGGCCATAGTACTTCTACCAATTCCTGTACCGTCAATACCTTATCCTTGTGGCTCAATAAATATCCCAAAAGCTTAGTCAGCATTTCAGAGCGCATGTTACCTGTATTTAACACAGCATCTTTGCACTTTACCTGAAAGCAACCAAATAACTGCACAGTAAGCTCTGGATATTCTTGTTCTGTGTTACCCATTAAAAATCAACCCTCCCTGTTGAATCATAACAGTTCCCCCTAATATCCTCATTATAAATTTCTTAAACTACCGTGTCAATGATAGGAACAATCATTCATCCCGTTTACCTTATGTTGCCATATATCTCCCTGTAACACAAAAAAGTCCTTGCCATTCAGCAAGGACTTACATAGCGGAAACTGGATTTGAACCAGCGACACCACGGGTATGAACCGTGTGCTCTA
>Mya_p2__coassemble_559_pt1 | contig 43337 bp, 41 predicted proteins | sample Mya_p2__metabat2_high_PE_023 | metagenome-assembled genome bin Mya_p2 | reverse complement strand
GGCAGCACAGCAGACTCTGACTCTGTTAGTAGGGGTTCAAGTCCCTTTTCCGTAGTTTGAATCCGAAAGGATTCACAAGGTTACATGAGTGAATTGAATAGTGATGCGGAATGGTGTAATTGGCAGCACAGCAGACTCTGACTCTGTTAGTAGGGGTTCAAGTCCCTTTTCCGTAGCTGAGGAAAAGGAATCTGTTATACAGATTCCTTTCACTTTTATCGGAGTGTGGCTCAGTTTGGTAGAGCGCTACGTTCGGGACGTAGAGGTCGCGTGTTCGAATCACGTCACTCCGAGAGTTCGAGAAGGCTAGGAAATCCAATGGTTTTCCTAGCTTTTTTCGTTGTCATTTTTTTGCAAATATGCTATATTTTCAGTGAGAGAAAAGGAGACGAAACATGAGTATTTTGAATGTAGAACACTTGTCTCATGGCTTTGGAGACCGCGCAATTTTTGAGGATGTTTCCTTCCGTTTATTGAAGGGAGAACACATCGGTCTGATCGGACCGAATGGGGAAGGAAAGTCCACATTTTTTAATATTGTAACTGGAAAGATGCAGCCAGATGAAGGTAAAATCGAGTGGGCAAAGAATACAAGAATTGGATATTTGGACCAGCATACGGTGTTGGAAAAAGGAATGACCATTCGTGAAGTTTTGAAATCAGCATTTTCTTATTTATTTGAGATGGAAGCACAGATGAATGAGATTTGCGAGAGATTGGGCGAAGTGGATGAAGAGGAAATGAATCGCTTAATGGAAGAATTGGGAACCATCCAGGATACGTTGACCATGCATGACTTTTATATCATCGATGCAAAGGTAGAGGAAGTTGCTCGCGCTTTGGGGCTGTTGGATCTGGGACTGGAACGTGATGTGACGGATTTGAGTGGTGGACAGAGAACAAGAATCCTTCTTGGAAAGCTGTTGTTGGAGAAGCCAGACATTTTGTTGCTGGACGAGCCAACCAACTATTTGGATGAAGAACATATCAATTGGTTAAAACGATATTTGACAGAGTATGAGAATGCATTTATTTTGATTTCTCATGACATTCCATTTTTGGATGAAGTAGTCAATATTATTTACCATATGGAAAATCAGAAGCTGGATCGCTATGTAGGCAATTACGAAGATTTCCAGCGTGTTTATGAAGTGAAGAAGGCACAGTTGGAGGCTGCATACAAGAAACAGCAACAGGAGATCAGTCAGTTGAAAGACTTTGTTGCAAGAAATAAGGCCCGTGTTTCCACAAGAAATATGGCCATGTCCAGACAGAAAAAGTTGGATAAAATGGATGTCATTGAACTGGCGGCAGAGAGACCAAAGCCTGAATTTAACTTTAAACAGGCGCGGACTCCAGGAAAGGTGATTTTCGAGACAAAAGATTTTGTGATTGGCTATGATGAACCACTTTCAAAACCTTTGAATCTGATGCTGGAGAGAGGACAGAAGGTGGCATTGACTGGTGCCAATGGAATTGGAAAGACCACTTTGATCCGAAGCATTATGGGCTTGAATAAGCCGTTGAAAGGTACCTGCGAGTTGGGAGAGAATTTATCCATTGGATATTTCGAACAAGAAAGCAATGGAAAAAACACGTCCACTTGTATTGAGGAAATCTGGAACGAATTCCCATCCTTTACGCAGTATGAAGTACGTTCTGCTTTGGCAAAATGTGGATTGACAACAAAACATATTGAAAGCCAAGTTCGTGTATTAAGTGGTGGAGAGCAGGCAAAGGTGCGTTTGTGTAAGTTGATCAATCGTGAAACCAATGTGTTGATGCTGGATGAGCCAACCAACCACTTGGATGTGGATGCAAAAGAAGAATTGAAACGGGCATTGAATGAGTACCGTGGAACCTTGTTATTAATCTGCCATGAACCTGAATTTTATCAGGATATTGTGCAAGAAGTCTGGGATTGTTCCAAGTGGACAACTAAGATTGTATAAATATAATTTACCTAAAGGAGAAAAGAAATGAATCAGGAAACAACAAACAAAGAAATCATTGCAGTCATTGCTGGAGAAGAGGTAACTGCGCATCAGTTGGATCAGTTTTTACAGACTCTTCCAAAGGATCGTCAGCCATATCTTGCGAACCCACAGTTCCGTGAGCATTGCAAGAATCAGTTTTTAGAGTTGCTTTTGTTTGCAAAAGATGGAGAGGTAGAACATCTGGAAGAGACAGATGCATACAAAGAGCTGATCGAGAATGCAAGACGTGACATCTTAGCGCAGTTAACAGTTCAGGCATTGATGGAGAATATAATTGTTACAGAAGAGGAGATGAAAGCACATTACGAAGCAAATAAAATGCAGTATCAAAAAGGAGAATCTGTTCACGCCAAACATATTCTTGTTGATGAAGAAGAAAAATGTAATGATATTTTGTCTCAGATCCAGAATGGAACAATCACATTTGAAGCGGCAGCAGCAGAGCACTCCAATTGTCCATCTGGTTCCAAAGGTGGAGATCTTGGAGCATTTGGCAGAGGCCAGATGGTAAAAGAATTTGAGGATGCTGCATTTGATGCAGAAATTGGCACAATTGTAGGACCAGTGAAGTCTCAGTTTGGATATCATTTGATTAAAGTGGAAGAGAAAAATGAAGCATCTCAGACACCTTATGAAGAAGCAAAAAATATGATTTACGGAACACTTCTTCAAACAAAACAGAACGATGCATACACAAACAAAGCCCAGGAACTTCGTGAGAAATACTTAGAGAAGTAAAAGATTTAAGTGAAAAGTAGAGAAAAATGAAATATAAACATATTGTTTTTGATTATGGAAATGTATTGGGGACTTTTGATCCTTCGTATATTTTGAATCAGTTTTGCAATTCCAAGGAGGATTTTCCAATTTTGTATGAAGCTGTCTTTGAACACTGGCAGGAATTGGATGAGGGAACTGCAGATTATACAACCTGCATCCAGCAAGCACTTTTAAAACTGCCAGAAAGGCTGCATTCTGTGACAAATGCATTTTTTCAGGACTGGTATCGTCACCTTCCGCCAATTGAAAAAATGTGGGAGTTGGCCAGTCAGGTAAAACAGCAAGGTGCGTCTGTTTATTTATTGTCCAACGCTTCCAGTTACTTTGCAGATCATGCATTGAAAGTGTGTGACATTTTAAAAGACTTTGATGGAATCCTCTTTTCGGGACCAAATCGATGCGCGAAGCCGGATTCGGTTATCTACAACTTGTTGTTTGAGCGCTTTCAGTTGAAGCCGGAAGATTGTTTCTTTATCGATGATAATGCAGACAATATTAAAGCGGCAAAGAATATGGGAATGGATGGAATTGTTTTTGATGGAAATGTCAATGCCATAAAAGAGAGAATCGGGTTATAAACGAAATATGAGATAAAAGAGGGGATTTCATATGGAAAAGGACATTCAGAAAACAAATCAGATTACAGAAGGTGTAATCTGGAGACAGCTATTGATTTTCTTCTTTCCGATTGTATTCGGAACATTTTTTCAGCAACTGTATAATACCATTGATACGGTTATTGTGGGACAGTTTGTTGGCAAGGCAGCATTAGCAAGTGTAGGTGGATCGGCAACGCAAGTAATCAACTTGGTGGTTGGATTCTTTACCGGACTTTCCTCAGGAGCAGCTGTGATTATTGCACAGTTCTTCGGTGCGGAGGATGAAAATTCCGTGCGAGAAAGCTTACATACAGCGTATGCATTTTCAATCATCGGAAGTCTTGTGATTACAGTGTTGGGACTGGTATTGTCCACGAAGATCTTGCAGTGGATGAATACACCAGAGGAACTGATGGCAGACTCCACTTTATATTTGCGAATTTATTTCGCAGGAATTCTCTTTGTTTTTATTTTTAACGTGGGATCCAGTATTTTAAGAGCGGTGGGAGATTCCAAGCATCCACTCTATTATTTGATCGCATGTTGCTTTATTAATATTGTATTAGATTTACTGCTTGTTGTGGTCTTTCATATGGGAGTTGCAGGAGTTGCCATTGCTACGCTGATCTCACAAGCGGTCAGCGCCTTCCTTGTAACATGGAAGTTGATCCGCTCTTCGGATATTTTGACATTGCGGATTAGAGAAATCAAATTGCATAAAAATGTGTTGAAATATCAATTGGCGATTGGGCTTCCAACAGGATTTCAGTCTGTAATGTTTGGAATTTCCAATGTCATCATTCAGGCGGCATTGAATAGCTTTGGTACAGATACAGTAGCAGCCTGGTCTGCTTACGGAAAATTGGATGCACTTTTCTGGATGATCATCAGTGCTATTGGCATTGCAATTACCACATTTGTTGGACAAAATTATGGCGCAAAAAAATATAATCGTGTGAAAAAAAGCGTTCGGGTATGTCTTGGAATGTCCATCTTGATTGCTGTGGGAATGACAGTATTCTTTGTACTATTGAAGGAGCCATTATTCCGCTTCTTTACACAGGATCCGGAAGTTATTCGGATTGGTTCCGAGATGTTGATGCTGATTACACCTTGTTATGTATTGTATGTCTTTATCGAGGTGTTGTCTGGAGCACTACGAGGAATCGGTGATGTACTAATTCCAACCATTATCACACTTGGTGGAGTTTGTGTGTTTCGTTTGATCTGGATTGCAGGAACCTTACATTTTTGTCCGACCATTGATATGATTATTTTTAGTTATCCAGTAACTTGGCTGTTTACGGCTATCGCATTTGTTTTCTATTATCGATATAAAAAGAAACGTGCGTTGAACCTGGAAGAAGAATAGAAACATGCAAAATGTACATAAGAAATAAAAGGAATAAGAAAAGCTTCTCACTGTGATGGTAACTAACCGTGGTGAGAAGCTTTTTTCTTAGGATAATTTAAAAATAGGACTGATCTTTTTGTAAATCAGCAATACGATCAAGGAGACAAGAACTCCTTTTAATAAGTTAAATGGAGCCACTGCAAATACAACAAAGGTGCTTAGGCTTGTAATGTTTGGATTGACAACAGTACCCATTTGAACCAAGGAATCAATTGGAAGTCCAAAGGCTGCGGAGTATGCAGGAAGCATTACATAAGCATTGATAAAGCAACCGGCAATGACCATAAGAATGGTACCAACTGTCATTCCTACAAGAGCTCCGTTTCTTGTGCGTTTACGTTTGTAAATAAATGCAGCTGGCACGCAAAGAGAACATCCGATTAAAAAGTTTGCTATTTCTCCAACTCCTGCAGTATCCGTTCCGGTAATGACAAGATTCAGAAGAATCTTAACGAATTCAATGGCTGCACCTGCAAGTGGACCCATAGTAAAGGCTCCGATGAGAACAGGAACTTCACTAAAATCAATTTCATAGAAGCTTGGTGCAAAAGGAAGCGGAATCTCAAATAACATCAATACAACAGAAATGGCTGCAAGCATTCCGATTTGCACCGTAATACGAACGCTGATCCGAGATTGAGGTTTTGCTAAAGTGTTTTGTTGGCTACTCATGTAACATCTCTCCTTCATTATTATTTGAAAATTATAAAATGTAGTTGTAAAGAATAAAACCTGGTTACAAAGAAAAAGATGTGTTTCTATTTGGAACGTAAAAAACCCCGGATGAAATCCGGGGCATTACAGTTCGTACATATTTTTATGTTATGCAAAAAGCATCTGTTCTTCTTCCATCCAGACTTTACTGTCGGTACTGGAATTCATCGAAAATTTCTTACGAAAGTATCGTTCTCGTTACACTTTGACTGTAAAAAAATGATGTCACCAGTTCAGCCACTTACATAGAATATCCAATTTATGTCTCAATCGGAATGAATCTATATTAGCAGGTCGCGGACTATACCGCCGGTTGGGAATTACACCCGACCCCGAAGATTTATTCTTTTATGGTTACAGTATAGTACTACACTGCATAATTATCAAGGTTATCTGTGAAAATACCTTGAAAACTTATTCATCCTCTTTCATACAGTGAGGGCATGGATGTGGTTCTAACAAAAAAGTAGAAGCGAATAAAACGGCTTCTGTGTAGGTGTCACAGGTGAAAATACGCTCAGGATTGATGGAATCAATAGCGCATTCTAGTGATTCATGATCCAAGTCATGAATTTCTCCTGTATGTGGATTCAATAAGAATCGCTTTCCGTTAAATGGTGCATCTTGTCTTCTCATAAAGTGCTCCTTTCAAAAAATGGACCTGGCGGGAATCGAACCCGTCAGTTTTTTCTAAAACCCTCGATTTTACAGGGCTTTTTTCGTTTTCGTGTTGCATGGCGTGTTGCATAAAGCGTTATATTTGCATATTTTCAAAATGCGAGTTGATCTTTTTCGTGAATTTTTTATCCTCTTCATTTATAACATTTCTGTATACTTTTTTCAATATTCTATCAGATTTCCAACCGCCACGTTTCATGATATACTGGTCCGGGATGCCGTAGAATTAGAAATGCTGGAAGAAAAGCTAAAGGCGGAAAGATACAAACGAATGAAAGTGTTCGAAAAGATATCCGAACAAATAAATAAGCTGGAAGACCAGAACGAGATTGATGTATTGTTTTATAGATATATCAGACAGCTAGACTGGTGGAAGATAGCTGAGAGAATGAACTATACAGAGCGACATATCCATAGAATACATGGAGAAGCACTTGTACACTTTGAATTGCCAGAAGCTGTCATAGAATGTCAGTAGATAGTATGCTATGATGATATTGTCGGAAAGCAAACAAAGAACCGACAATCTATCTAATTCTCATTCTCGTTACAGGCACTCATTCACTTGGGTGCCTTTTTAAATTATTAATTGTTTTTCATACACGTTCGATTACTCCTATTTATTTATATGTCCATTACGAGAACGAGAAGAGTGCAGAACATGAACACGGCACTTTAAACATAGGTGCAAGGCGGACTTAGTGGGTTCGCCTTTTTTATTTGCAATTTATCGTACAGCGCACACAGCTCCAGCCTTTGGTTATGTTTGGTATTCATTTTGCGTTAACCTCCTTTCTACGTGGTCGCAATCGGTGGTCGCTTATGGAGCTGGTGGGACTGTAAAAAAATAAAAATATCTCCTGAAAGTATTGACATACGTACACGTATATGGTATACTATAATCATCAAGTGAGGAAAGGAGATGTGAGATGGCTAAAAAGAAACATAATAAAAAGCACAAACTTGAAAAAATAGCAATCATAATTAGCATAATCAATGGTCTGGTAACAACGATTTGCATGATTTATGAAACATTTTTCAAATAAGTGCTTTGCGGTGGCTAAACACCACCGCTTGTATTATAGTGCATCTCTCAACATTAAGCAATGAGAAAGAGTATATTTGTAGCAAATCTTCTTTCACTTTTTGTACTTGGGTATTATGCGATTTCTAGAGGCATTGATTTGGTAATAGGGGTGGCATTGATTATCAGCATAATATCAAATGCAATCAATATCATGTATGAGGTGAAGTATGGAAGAGAAAAAAGTTAGACCACAAGATAAGTGGGACAAGAAAGCTGGTGTTGTTTCTAAGACCTACAAGGTAAATGCGGAGACAGCAGAAGCGTTCAAAGAGGCTTGTGCGAAAGCGGGAGTTGCAATGGGAACACAATTAACAAAGATGATGAATGAGTTCGTCGAAGAAGTAAAGGCATCCGAATAATCGGGTGTCTTTTTATGTGCAAAGAAAGGTGGTGAGCTGGATGGCTAAAACATTCCGCCTTGACCGTGATGGAACTCATCGCGGTATGTTTGATAAGAACAAGAAGATCTATGCAACACAGACAGTCTGTGGAATATGTGGAAAGCCAGTGGACTTCTCATTGAAGTACCCGCATCCGTTATCACCTTGCATTGACCATATTATTCCAGTAAGCAAAGGAGGACATCCATCAGACTTGGATAATCTACAGCTTGCGCATTGGACTTGCAACCGGCAGAAGTCGGACAAGCTAGTGGAACGCAAGGAGACGAAGAAAAAAGAAATAATAAGCAACAGAGTATTGCCACATACATTTGATTGATTGAATTACAAGGCACAGTAGACAGAAGGGGGGGCATACTTCCCTCCCATCGTCTGGCTTCGGACTTCACGCCGTCACTGTGAAAAAAAACACACGGGAACATGAAAGGAGCTTAAATGGCTGAATATTTAGGAATTGATAAGCTGAGGAAAAGGCTGAAAAATAAGCAAGTAAGAGTGAAAAAAAGATATACATACTACGAAATGAAGAACCATACAAAAGATTTTGAAATTTCGACACCGGAAAAATTAAAATTTTTTCTGTTTGTTGTTGGGTGGTGTGGAAAGGTTGTTGATAGCCTGGCAGATCGTCTAGTATTCCGAGAGTTTGAAGAAGATAATTTTGATATCAATGAAATATTTCGAATGAACAATCCGGACACGTTTTTTGATAGTGCGATTCTTTCGGCATTAATTGGAGCGTGTTCTTTTGTTTACATTTTAAAAGATGAGGATGTATAAAGCATATAAAAATCTAAACGGTAACGGCATGGTAAAGAAGATGAACGAAGAGATTACAGAAATGCATTTTAAATAATACGTAAAACCACGTGAAAAGCATTGCCATACGTAAAAATACGTGCTAAAATATAACCATGATAAGGAAAGGAGTTACAAAAGATGCCATTAACACCAAGAGAAATGATAAAACTTCTCAAGAAAAACGGTTTTGAAGAAATCAGTCAAAACGGTTCTCATGTGAAAATGAAGAATCAAGAAAATGGAAAAACAGTTATTGTTCCTTATCACTCCAAAGCCATGAAAAAGGGTTTGGAACAAGCAATATTAAAACAGGCAGGGCTTAAATAGCTCTGCCAGCACAAATAGATGGAGGTATTACGTATGAACAGATTGTTTTACCCTGCAGTGTTCCACAAAGAAGATGGAGGATATTGGGTTTCATTTCCTGACTTTCCAGAGTGCTTTACGGAAGGGGATAATATGCAACAAGCATATGAGCGGGCAGTAGATGCATTGGGGCTTGCTATTGTAAGCAGGAAAGAAGAAAAAGAAGAAATCCCAGATTCAACAGATGTAACAGAACTAAAAGAGGAAGATGGATCCGTAGTTATTATCGAATTTGATATGATAGCATATCAGAAAAAGCACAATTCGAGAGCTGTAAAGAAAACATTGAGCATCCCTGAATGGTTAAATGAAGAAGCTATAGCTATGGGAGTCAATTTTTCTCAAGTTCTACAAGAAGCATTGATTACTAAATTGAATATGTAGTTTGAAGAGGGCGGTTATTCCGCTCTCTTTTTTAGAAAGGAATATACATGAAAATTGGTCTTAGAGTTGGACATTCACCAAATTGTAAAGGCGCTTTTGGGATTTTAGACGAACAGGCAGAATGTAGAAGAATTTACGATGCAATGGTTCCAATTTTGGAAAGCAAGGGACACACAGTGGTCAATTGTAACTCCAACGCAAGTACAGTTTACAACGAACTGGCAGACGGAACTAATAAAGCGAACGCTAACAACTGTGACATCTACGTTACCATTCACATGAACGCATCTGGTGGAGCAGGACGTGGAACAGAGTGTTGGCTATATAATTACGGAAATGCGAGAATGAACGCAATCGCTACGAAAATCTGCAAGAACTTTCAGAACGCAGGCTTCCAGAACAGAGGTTACAAGCAGAACGCAGGCTTCCACGATCTCAACGCTTCCACAATGCCAGCAATGATTGTGGAGACTCTTTTCTGCGATAATCAGCATGATGTGGATTTATATCGTGCAATCGGAGTGTCTGGAATTGCGAGAATGATTTGCGAGGGAATTGACGAGAGAGTGGCGAATGTGCCAAAGCCACAGGTTAAGCCACAGCCTGTACCATCTAAGCCACAGACACCAACAAAGGCGGAAGAGCTTGTTTTTACTTATTCCGTAAGAGCTGGCGGAAAAATTTATTCAGAAGTAAAGAACTTGAATGATTGGGCAGGAGCAGGAGATGGAATTGCTATCACTGATATCGCAATCAAATGTAATTTTGGTTCTGTAAAATATCGTGTACACGTTAAAGGCGGTGGATGGCTCCCATACGTTACTGGGTATAACTGGAATGACCACAACAACGGATATGCTGGGTGTTTCGGTCTTGCAATCGACAAATTCCAACTTTACTAATATCAAATTTAATTTTGAGACTCATGGCTTCGGCTCTGGGTCTTTTTTTATTGGGAATGTATTGAAAAGTATACCGAATAGGTATATAATAATCTTAATAAAAAAAGGGGAGGCTATATGGAAGAAGAAAGATTTTTAGAAGTGTTTCATAAGTCAAAAATGAACATTAGTGAATTTAGTAAATATTTCGGAATACCATATAGAACAGTTCAAAACTGGAAACACGGGATATGTAAATGTCCGCTGTATCTGATTGAACTGATGGAATATAAACTAGATCACGAACAAAAGAAATAGAGTCGGACTCACCGACCAAAGTAACATCCGACTCTACGCACCCATCAACGGGCATGATTATTATATCATGTCCTAACACCCATATCAAGGAGGTATAGGCATGAACGATTTGAGAGAAGGACTATTAAACGATATCAATTCAAAACTTGCACTTGTAATTGGTCAAGACGAATTGCAACCTGTAATGGACGCTATTATATTAAGCCTCGAGCGTTATGAGTTAAACGAACGAACCACAGAGGTGGGATTCCACACAGATGTCGTAGAATGTTTGCAACAACGATGTACAGTAGAGGAATGGACATTCACATCATCCAGAAACTCCTTGGACATTCCAATATTAATACAACCATCGGATACATTAAAACAGAAGATGCAAGAGTAAGCGCAGAATACGATAAATGTGCATAATAAATTAGAGTAGGACATTAAAATCCTACTCTTTTTTAATAAGTGAACGTTTTTGTGTTGCATAATTTTTTGCACATTCCAGAAAAGCCCGTATTTACTGATATTTTTTTAATAAATTGTATCATCTTCGTGTTGCATTTCGTGTTGCATGGCATTATAAAATGCTATATTTTCTATAAAATATTAGAATTATTATAAAATAAGAAAATGCAAGAAACCCGTCAACCACGCCGTTTTCTTGCATTTCCCATTAATTCGCACTTTTTCAAAAAATGGACCTGGCGGGAATCGAACCCGCGTCCAAAAACCCATCCCATGTACTTCTACTATCATAGTCCGTTGTTTGACATTCCCTCTGCCGTACGGAAACGAACATCCTTACGGGTTCAGTAGCTTCATAATACGCCTATCGACTCAAAGCTTTGCCGATATCGTTTCTCACATAGTCGGTGCCAGATTCTTAAAGTGTGAGTGCTCTAAGGCTGACATGCAGCAATTAGGCTGCAGCTAATTCGAAATTATCGTTAGCGTTTAATTTTAAGTTTGCGATTTGACGCATCTGCCTGCGGATAGCTTCTCCATCTTCAGAATCCCTGTCGAAACCAGTACAAGCCCAAAAGATAAAGACCTAATCCCAATTCTGTGAATTGTACGATTAAGGTAAATTTTATTCTATATAAGATAGAACAAAAAGTCAAGCAGGAAACAGATTTTCCAACTCATTTTCAAAGAATTAACATAGACTTGACGGAAAAATGATAGAACTATAAAAGAGATTCAGTATAAAATATCTTGAAAACGGTATTTCTCTTTCAATTCGTTTCATATCTGTGATAAAATACAAATAGTTGATCGAGGGGCAAAAGACGAAAAAGAAAGGGGACAAAACTATGCCAACAACATATACGCATTATCGCTTTGGAAAAGATGTATTAAAAGGATTACCGAAACCACTTCAGCAACAGATTGAGACACATCGAGATCTGTTCAACATTGGATTGCATGGTCCAGATATCTTGTTTTATTATCGTTTTTTTCAAAAAAATCACGTAAATCAGCAAGGGTTTCAGCTTCATGATCTGTACGCGGATGTATTTTTTAAACATGCCATTGAGGCAGTAGAAAAGGCAAAAGATAAAGGTGCCGCGCGAGCATACATTTATGGAGTGATCTGCCATTTTGCATTGGACAGTGAGTGTCATCCTTATGTGGAGAAGATGATCCAAACAAGTGGAATCAGTCATTCTGAGATTGAGATGGAACTAGATCGTTGGTTGCTGACAAAGGATCATATTGAACCAGTGACTCATTATGGAACAAGTCATATTCATCCAACAAGGAAAAATGGAGAAGTGATTGCACCATTTTATGAGAAAATCACACCAGAAGAGTTGGAACATTCCCTAACTTGGATGAATTGGGTACACAAAGGATTGTTGGCACCAGGCAAAGCAAAACGGAATTTTTTGTTTGGTGGAATGAAGTTAATCGGCTTGTATGAATCTGGAAAGGGAATGGTCATGAGTTTGGAACCAAACCCAGTTTGTGAACGGTTTTGTCAGATTTTGGAAGGGCAATATGAAGGGGCATTGCCTGTGGCAAGGAATCTGATCTTAGCTTATCAAAAAGTGCTATTTCAGAAGGCTCCACTGCCGGAACGCTTTCACGAGACTTTTGGGGCAGGAGAGCACTGGGAGGAAATTGAACTGTAAAGGCAGAGTATGAGTGAGATACGAGCGATATGAGAGAGGCTATGAGGAGGAACATTTATGAACTTTAAAATGACACCACTGGAAAAAAAGTGGGTTTTGTATGACGTGGGGAATTCTGCATTTACCATGTTGGTTGCAACTATTTTTCCAATTTACTTTAATTATCTTGCAGGAAGTGCTGGAATTTCCGACGTGGATTATTTGGCATACTGGGGGTATGCAGCATCCATTTGTACATTACTTGTTGCATTGATGGGACCAACATTGGGCGCGATTGCAGACACCAAAGATTTTAAGAAAAAGATTTTTACAGTCTTTTTGGGAATTGGAGTGATCGGCTGTATTTCTTTGGGATTTATATCTTCTTGGATCTGGTTTTTGGTAGCTTTTGTGTTAACAAAGACAGGATATTCTGCCAGTCTTGTTTTTTATGATGCAATGTTGACGGATGTTTCCAAGCCAGAGCGTATGGACACTGTTTCATCTCAAGGATATGCTTGGGGCTATATTGGAAGCTGTATCCCATTTGTTGCCAGCCTGGCAGTCGTTCTTGGGGGTGGGAAAATGGGCTTAGGTATGCAGACCTCCATGCTTATCGCCTTTTTGATCACAGCTCTTTGGTGGCTGATTTCTGCCATTCCATTGTTAAAATCTTATGAGCAGAAATACTATGCCGAAGTTGGTGGTCATGTGATCAAAGATAGCTTTGTGAGATTAGGAAGAACCTTTACAGAGATTCGGAAAGAAAAACATATTTTTGTATTTTTGCTCGCCTTTTTCTTTTTCATTGATGGTGTATATACAGTCATCGATATGGCCACTGCCTATGGTCAGGCATTGGGATTGGATAGCACAGGTTTGTTGCTTGCATTATTGGTGACACAGATTGTGGCCTTTCCATCGGTGTTGATCTTAAACCGTGTAGCGAAAAAGACAGATCCAACAAAAGTACTTACCCTTTGTATCGTTGCATATTTGGGCATTTCCATTTATGCGTATTTTCTGGATTCTCAGTTTGATTTTTGGGTATTGGCAGTTTTGGTTGGTATGTTCCAGGGAAGTGTACAGGCATTGTCTCGTTCCTATTTTGGAAAAATTATTCCAGCGGAAAAAGCAGGAGAGTTTTTCGGAATTTACGACATTTGCGGAAAAGGAGCGGCTGTGCTTGGAACCTCATTGGTATCTGTTTTGAGTCAGATTACAGGACGAATGAATGTGGGCGTAGGTGCGATTTCCATCTTATTTGTGATTGGTTTGATTCTTTTTAGAAAAGCCGTAAAATTGAATGAAGCATATGTGAAATAACAGTTTCTCAAATAGTAATGAAAAAATTTCAACAGAAGAGAAATCATACATGTGAAATGTGGAAAGATGAGAAGACATTTTCCGGGAAAATACCTTGGAAAATGTCTTCTTTTTTTGACGTAAAGACTTGTGAAAGGAGAAGAAAAATTAGCTATTTTGTGGGAAGAAAAATCTAAAAAATATGTGAAAAACCATACATTTTTTATGCAACATGATATACTATTCGTAAGATTGTGACAGGAGGAAACAGGCATGTCAGAATTTGTGAGTTTGAGAGATGTTACAAAGATTTATCAGATGGGAGAAGTCGAAATCCGTGCTGTAGATGGGGTTGATTTTGAGATTGAAAAAGGAGAATTTGTTGTAATTGTGGGGCCAAGTGGTGCTGGTAAAACAACTGTGTTGAACTTATTAGGTGGAATGGATGTTGCCACCAGCGGAACTATTGTGGTAGATGGCAATGACATTACAAAATATAATGAACGACAGTTGACCGGTTATCGTCGAGATGATATAGGATTTGTATTTCAGTTTTATAATCTGGTGCCAAACTTAACAGCGAAGGAAAATGTAGAGTTGGCACTTCAAATCTGTAAGGATCCATTGGATGCGCAAACCGTATTACAGGATGTTGGTTTGGGACATCGTTTGGACAACTTTCCAGCTCAGCTTTCTGGTGGAGAACAGCAGAGAGTTTCCATTGCAAGGGCTCTTGCAAAGAATCCAAAGTTGTTGCTCTGCGACGAGCCAACAGGAGCTTTGGATTATAATACTGGAAAACAGATTTTGCAATTATTGCAAGATATGTGTAGAGAGAAGGGAATGACGGTGATTGTCATTACTCACAACTCCGCATTGGCACCGATGGCAGATCGTCTGATCAAAATTAAAAATGGAAAGGTATCTAGCATGGAGAAGAATGATTCTCCAAAATCCATTGCAGAGATTGAGTGGTAGATACAAAGGAAGGTACATATGAAGAAAAAGACTTTAAGAAAAGAATTTTATATGGAAATTCGCAGAAGTCTGGGGCGCTTTTTGTCCATTTTCTTTATTGTGGCAATAGGTGTCGCCTTTTTCTCTGGAATTCGTGCGTCAGAGCCGGATATGAGATATTCTGGAGATCGATATTTTGATGAAAAGAATCTGATGGATGTTCGTGTTGTCAGTTCATTGGGATTATCTGATAACGATGTAAAGGCTATTCGAAAAGTAGAGGGTGTAGAGAAGGTAGAACCCGGTTACTCGGTGGATGCGCTTTGCGCACGGAAGGACAGCCAGGTAGCGATGCATATTATGTCTATTTTGCCATCTCTCAACGAATTAACAGTGGAAGAAGGTCGACTTCCAAAAAGCCAAACAGAATGTGTGGTAGATGTTGACTTTATGGCAGGAAGTGGATATAAGATTGGAGATCAGATTCATTTTTCATCTGGAACATCCCATTCTTTAAAAAATACATTGGCTAGAGATACATTTACCATTGTTGGAACAGTGAGTAGTCCTTGTTATATATCTTTTGGACGGGGCAGTACGAATATCGGTACCGGAAGTATTTCTGGATTTGTAGGCGTGTTGGAAGATGCCTTTGTTATGGATGTGTATACCGAGCTATATGTGACGGTGGAAGGAGCCAAAGAGCTTACCGCATTTACTGGCGCCTATGTCAAACAGGTAGATGAGGTGATCGAGCAGATTGATGCTATCAAAGAGAAACGTCAGGTTGCACGTAGGCAGGAAATTGTGGATGATGCGGAAGAACAACTGGAAGAGGGCAAGAAAAAGCTGGTAGATGCCAAAAAAGAAGCAGAAGAGAAGTTGGCAGATGCGAAGAAACAGTTGGATGATGGATGGAAGCAGTTAAGTGAAGGGGAACATACATTAGAGAAATCCAAAGAGACACTCCAGAAGTCTATTCAAGATCTTCAGGCAGGTCAAAAGGAGTTGGATGCCAACAGAAAAGATGTGGAATCCAAGCAAAGTTTACTGCAAAGCAAGCAGCAAGAGTTACAAGCTGGACAGGCAGAATTGGATGAGCAGAAGCAAGTTTTGGAAGAAAGTCGTGCACAATTGAATCAGGCACAGGCAAAGATTGATGGACAAAAGGTCCCACTGCAGGAAAGTCAGGCGTTGATTGATCGTGGTTATGACTGGTTGGCAGGACGTGAAGCAGACAATGAGACACGGAAAGCCGAAGTTGCTCGGCTGAATGCAGAGTTGGATGGGTTACGTGCAGAAGTGACGGTATTGGAGGAGACGTATCGTCAGATTGAATCGGGAGATGCACCGGATAAGACGGAACAATTGGAACAGTTGAATGTGCAGATCCAGAATAAGAATCAGCTCATTGCAGGAAAAGAAGCAGAGAAGAAGACTCAGGAAATCCAGATTCAGATCAATGAAGAAACGATAAAAAACAAAGTTCAAATTGAAGCTGGGCTTGTAAAACTGCAAGAAGAGGTGAACAAGGGCTGGGACCAGTTAAAACCATATGAAGAGCAGCTTCAGGAAGGCTGGAAGGAATTTTATGCTGGAGAGGCAAAGATCAAAGAGGCGCAGGCAACCATTAATCATGGGCGAGAGCAGATTCAAAGTGGATCGACTCAGATTGAAGTTGGAAAAGTACAGATGGTTGCGGCCCAAGAGAAGATTGATCAAGGTTGGGCACAGGTTGAAGAAGGAAAAGTAAAATTAAAAGAAGCGGAACAAGAAATCGCAGAGAATAAGAAAAAGCTCAATGAGGCACAGACAGAGTATAACAAGGAAAAAGAAAAAACTGATGAGAAAATCGCCAGTGCAGAACAAGAGTTAAAAGAAGCAGAGCGAGAGATTCAAAAGATTGAGAATGCCAAATGGTATATTTACGATCGTGATGATTTAAATGATTATTCTGGATATGGCGAGAATGCAGATCGTATGCGCGCCATTGGAAAAGTATTTCCAGTATTATTCTTTTTGGTTGCAGCGTTGATCAGTTTGACGACCATGACTCGTATGGTGGAGGAACAGCGTACACAGATTGGAACCATGAAGGCGTTGGGATATGACCGCGGTTCCATTGCGGCGAAGTATCTTGGTTATGCATTTTTGGCAACGGTATTGGGCTGCATTGTAGGCGTTTTGTTTGGAGAAAAAGTATTTCCATTTATCATCATCTATGCCTATGGTATTATGTATGAGCACATGAATACTTTTGTGATTCCGTATAATTTACAATATGCGTTGATGGCCTCTAGTGCAGCGTTGGCTTGTACGTTACTGGCAACTATCTTCTCTTGCTATAAAGAATTAAAAGAGCAGGCAGCAGAGTTGATGCGTCCACCGACACCAAAACAGGGCAAACGTGTTCTGTTGGAGCGAATCAGCTTTTTCTGGAGCCGATTAAGCTTCACATGGAAGTCCACTATTCGAAATCTGGTCCGTTATAAAAAACGATTCTTTATGACTATTTTCGGAATTGGTGGTTGTATGGCATTGTTGCTTGTAGGATTTGGACTGAAGGATTCTATCTTTAGCATTGGTGTGATGCAATATCATGAATTACAGTTGTTTGATGGAAGTGTGATTTTGAATCCGGAAGCTTCTTTGAAGGAACAGGAGCGGGCAATTCGTGAAGTAGAGCAAGATCGCCGAGTTCAGGAAACTGCTGTAAACTATTTGAAGCAGGTGGAAATACGCAAAGAGAAAAAGTGGAAAAATGTGTATTTGAATGTAGCAGAAAATACAAAGGAGTTTTCTGACTTTGTTGTTCTTCGCAATCGCTTGAGCGGAGAATCCTATGATTTGGATGAAGGTGTGATTTTAACAGAGAAAATTGCAAATCAGCTGGAGGTGAAACCTGGCGACACTATTTACATCAAAGATGAAGTGCATGGGGAGGTTCCATTTAAAATCAGTGCCATTAGTGAAAACTATTTGGAGCATTATCTTTATATGACAGAAGAACAATATGAAGCCGGATTTGGCGAAGTACCAGAATATAATTCTTTATATTACAAAGTAGACGAGAACAATGAAAATCAGATCAAAGCAATAGGAGAAGATGTTTTGAAAGAAGAGGGCGCCTTGAGTGTTACCTATACACAAGGGTTTGAATCGCGATTAGACGATATGCTTGGAAGCTTAAATATTGTCATTGTTGTGTTGGTAATCTCTGCAGGAATGTTGGCTTTTGTTGTGTTATATAACTTAAACAATATCAATATTACCGAACGTAAGCGAGAGCTGGCGACTTTGAAGGTGCTTGGTTTTTATCCAATGGAAGTAGCTGAATATGTATATCGAGAAAATATGGTTCTTACATTTTTAGGTGGATTTGCCGGAATTGTATTAGGCAAGATTCTCCATCGCTTTATTATTGTAACTGTAGAAATTGAGAGTACAATGTTTGGAAGAAATATTGATATCAGTAGTTTCATTTATGGATTTTTAATTACCTTTGGATTCTCTATCCTGGTCAATGCAGTGATGTACTTTAAATTGAAGAAAATCGATATGATCGAGTCACTAAAAAGTGTAGAGTAATCTTTGTATAAAAATGAAGGGAGCTAGATGAATGGACAAAATCAAAATACTAGTTGTAGATGACGAAAGCAGAATGAGAAAATTGGTCAAAGACTTTCTTGTGAGAGAAGGTTACGTTGTCCTGGAAGCAGGAGATGGCATGGAAGCAATGGATTTATTTTATGAAGATAAAGAGATTGCATTGATCATATTAGATGTCATGATGCCAAAGATGGATGGATGGCAGGTATGCAGAGAAGTTAGGGAACATTCTAAGGTTCCAATCATTATGTTGACTGCTCGTTCGGAAGAGCGAGATGAATTGCAGGGTTTTGAGCTTGGTGTGGATGAATACATTTCCAAACCTTTTAGTCCGAAGATTTTGGTGGCACGCGTAGAGGCTATTTTACGAAGAACATTGGGAACTGACAAGAATGATTGTTTAAGTGCTGGTGGAATCGAGATTGACAAGGCTGCTCATCAGGTGACTATTGACGGGGAAAATCTGGAGTTAAGCTACAAAGAGTTTGAGTTGCTTGTCTATTTTATGGAGAATCAAGGCATAGCCCTTTCCCGAGAAAAAATTTTGAACAATGTTTGGAATTATGATTATTTTGGGGATGCACGAACCATTGATACTCATGTGAAAAAACTGCGAAGCAAGCTTGGAGAAAAAGGAGATTACATTAAGACCATTTGGGGCATGGGATATAAGTTTGAGGTAGACGATGAAAAGTAAAAACAAGTCGATCAAAAAACAGATGGTCACCGTATTCATCAGTTTGATCGTATTGATTCTTGGATTGATTTTTATTGTAAATAACAATTTTCTAGAGCATTATTATACATCAAAGAAAACCATCGAAATGCAGGAAATGTATGAAACCATTGAGCATGCATTGGAGGAGGGAACATTAGATGATGACGATGTTCAGGAAAATATTTGGAGAAAAATCCAAAGAAATAACATTTTTGTATTTGTCATGAATGACAAACATGAAATGGTGTTGGAGACGGTACAAGAGGAATATGGCTCAATGTATATCCAGCTTATGGGCTACATTTTTGGAAAGAATACGGGAGAGCCAGTTGTACAGACGGATCAATATAACATTTACAAGGCGGAACGTCCAGATAATACAGGTGGATATTTGGAAATGTACGGTGTCATTGCCCAAGATTATATTTTCTTGATGCAAAGTCCTTTGGCAAGTATTCAGGACAGTGCCCAGCTTGCAAATCGCTTCCTTGTGTATGTGGGATGTGTGGCACTGCTGTTGGGAGCCGTCTTTGTCTGGTTCTTTTCTAAGCGAATTGCCGATCCGATTTTGGAACTTGTGGAATTGTCGCAGCGCATGGCGAACCTGGATTTTGATGCAAAATACACAGGTGGTGGATGTGATGAAATCAGCATCTTAGGAGAGAACTTCAATAGCATGTCCAAAAAATTGGAAGAAACTATCTCTGAGCTGAAACGTGCAAACAATCAGTTGCAAAAAGATATTGAGCAAAAAGAAAAAATAGAGACCATGAGAAATGAATTTCTAGGAAATGTTTCTCACGAATTAAAAACGCCATTGGCATTGATCCAGGGCTACGCAGAAGGTCTGAAGGAAGGCATCAGTGAAGATCCGGAAAGTAGAGAATTCTACTGTGATGTAATTATGGACGAGGCAGATAAGATGAACACTATGGTAAAGAATCTTTTGGCCTTGAATCAGTTGGAATTTGGTAATGATGAAATGGATTTCCAGAGATTTGACTTGGTGAAAATGATTAGAGGCGTTCTGGCAAGCTGTGAGATCCTGTTACAGCAGGCAGGTGCTTCTGTTGATTTTATTGCAGATGACGAAGTATGCGTTTGGGGAGATCAATTTAAGACAGAACAAGTCGTTCGCAATTATTTGACCAATGCCATTCATCATGTGGATTTCGAAAAACGGATCGAGATTTGTGTGATTCGCCAGGTCGATACTGTACGTGTGACAATATTCAACAGTGGAAAACCAATTCCGGAAGAAGACCTGGAGAGACTTTGGGATAAGTTCTATAAAGTAGATAAAGCACATACGAGAGAGTATGGAGGCAATGGAATTGGGTTGTCCATTGTAAAAGCAATTATGGAATCTTTCCATCAAAAATATGGAGTTCGAAATTTTGAAAATGGAGTGGAATTCTGGTTTGAATTAGATTCCAGCGAAACATGTGTGAAAAATTGTGAAAATCACGCAGAAACAGACAGCATAGAGAAGGGGGAAGAAGAGCATGTCCGGAATTAGTGGAGACTGGTATGAGGCTTTGAAAGGGGAATTTAAAAAGCCTTATTACAAACAATTATTTGATACAGTGACAAAGGAATATCAAACTCGGCAAATTTTTCCACCTGCCAATGATATTTTCAATGCCTTTCATTATACACCGTTGAAGAATGTGAAAGTGGTGATTTTTGGACAGGATCCTTATCATAATTACGGGCAAGCTCATGGACTTTGCTTTTCTGTTCAGAAAGGCGTTCAAGTGCCCCCTTCTCTTGTAAATATTTACAAAGAGTTGCAGGATGACTTAGGATGTACGATACCAAGTCATGGATGTTTGACCAAGTGGGCAGAACAGGGGGTTTTGATGCTTAATACCGTGCTGACCGTGCGCGCACATGAAGCCAATTCTCACAAAGGGATTGGATGGGAAGAATTTACAGATGCAGCCATTCGTGTGTTAAATGAGCAGGACCGTCCAATGGTGTTTATTCTTTGGGGAGCTCCTGCACAGCGAAAAGAAAAAATGCTGAATAATCCGCAGCACTTAATATTAAAAGCGCCTCATCCAAGTCCATTGTCCTCTTATCGAGGTTTCTTTGGTAGCAAACCTTTTAGTCAGACCAATGCTTTTTTAAAGGCTCATGGTGTGGAACCGATAGATTGGCAGATTGAAGAATGAAGGGAAAGAATATCAGAGTTAAGGTTCAAAAGAGGAGAATGATGTAAGTATCTCCATCAAAACATAAAACTAGAAAGAAAGCGGGAATGTAGAAGAAGAAAATCCTTCTTTTTCTACATTCCCGCTTTTTATAGGTTATGCATTTATGCGAATCGTTCTTCATGTTGAAAAACGCCACTTCTTGTCCTTCTTATGCCTCTGTAGAATCCACTGCATTAGAAGAAGTACCTGCTAATTGTTTCAAACCGTATGCTACGACACAAAGAACCATAACAATGGCGGCTACCAACGCCCATCCAAGACCGAGTGAGTACAGTGGAAGAGAGTGAAGCATTTTTCCAAATGTTCCAAAGTCAACGCCAATACCTTCCAGTGCGTAGATGATACTTAAAAATCCAGTTGCACCGATTGTGCAAGGATAGATATATGGATTGTTTTTGATAAAGTTTTCCATTAAGCCCAGTACGATTAACATGATAGAGATTGGGTAGATTGCATCTAATACTGGAACAGAGATACTTAAGATCATGCTCAATCCCTGATTACAGATTAAGAAAGAGAATCCTACGATGATGAATACCCACTGATGGTAGGATAATTTCTTAGTCAATGTTGAGAAATACTGAGAGATTGATGTGATCAATCCAACACATGTTGTCAAACAAGCTAAAGTGAAGATGGCTGCTAAAAGGATTGCTCCCGTATCGCCAAACAACTGATGTACGATGCAACGAAGTGTCCATGCACCATTTTCCTGAACTGGGAATACACCAGATGAGCTCATACCCATGTATGCAAGAATCAAATATACGCCTGCAAGGATAGAACCAGCGAAGATGCCGGTCATTACTGTATATTTCATTACACCTTTTTTCTCTTTGATGCCGAGAGATGTAATGGTTGTTGCGATTACAAGTCCAAAGTTCAATGCTGCGATGGTATCCATTGTCAGATAGCCTTCCAAGAATCCTTTTACAAGTGCATTTTCTGTATAAGCTACATCCTGTGCAGGAACAACATCAACAGTACCTCGCATCAAGAAGTTGATGAAAAGGAATAAGATCAAACATAACAAAGATGGTGTCAAAAATTTACCGATACGTTCTACCAATTTGTTTGGTGTCAATGCTAACCAGCAAGCTACCATAAAGAATACAAGTGAGAACAAAAGCATGAACAAAGAAAAGCTTGCTCCTTCTGGAAGATATGGCGCAACTGCCATTTCGAAAGGAAGGGAAGCTGCTCTTGGGATACCAAGTCCAGGTCCAATTGACAGGTAAATGGTGATGGTAAAGATCATCGCAAAGGTTGGATTGACTTTACGAGCTAGTTTTTCCAAACCATTAAATTTTGCTACCACGATAACACCAAGTACTGGAAGTGCAACAGCTGTGATCAAGAATGTTGCGATTGCAAGTGGTGTCTGTGAACCTGCATTCTGTCCAAGGAATGGTGGGAAAATTAAGTTTCCTGCTCCAAAGAACAGTGAGAATAGCATAAAGCTGACTAAGAGAATTTGTTTTTTCTTGAGTTTCATGATAAAAGTTCCTCCCTTTAAATAAAAATAAATGAAGTGTATGGCGAGTCTTGCACTCTAAAGTGAGAAACAAGGCATGGCCCCGGCGATGCAGTATAAAAATTTGCATAAAAAAATCGCCCCTGTAAAGGACGATCATAAACCGTGGTACCACCTTAATTCCCGAGAAAATTCTCAGCTCATTACACATCAATAAATGCGTATCACCTATAACGTGGCTCTACTCCGGCGCTCCTACTATACTTCAGTTTGCTTCTCAAGGATGATTTCAATCGGCAGGTTCAATAACGATTCGCACCATACATCGTCTCTCTGAAAAATCCCCTAACGTTTACTTGTTCCTATCAGATGAATTTAAAATGTGTTATGTAATTTAAACAATTTTGATTATAGTTTATGAAAATTCATTTGACAAGAGGGAAAATTAAAAAAATAAATTTTTGGTAAAAGTGCAAAACGATTTATCGCATTAAACTGCAAAAGAACATGAAAATCGGTATATTTTTTAGGAAAAAGCAATAAAAAAGTGTAAAATGCGGTGAAGTGAATCTTGATTTATCATGCCAGATATCATACAATCAGCTCAAGATAGAAAGAAGAGGAGAACTTCATTATGATCATTAAAAATGTAATTGTTTACAACGAAGAAAAATGTTTTGAACCAGGTGAAATTTGTATTCGTGATGGCGTATTTGCTCCAGTAACTGATCCATATGAAGGAGAAGAAATAATCGATGGACAAGGTTGTTATGCTGTTCCAGGTCTTGTAGATGTGCATTTTCATGGATGCGTAGGTCATGATTTTTGTGATGGAACTCAGGAAGCATTAGAGAAGATTGCAGAGTATGAGGCTGCTCAGGGAGTAACGACTATTGTGCCAGCAACTATGACTTTGTCTTTAGACGAGTTGGTAGGAATTATGGAGAATGCGGCTACATATAAAAGTAAAAAAGGAGCTATTTTAGCAGGAATCAATATGGAAGGTCCTTTTATCAATTCGTCAAAAAAAGGGGCACAAGCAGGAACTTTTATCCGTGTGCCAAATGCAGAGATGTTCCGTACCTTGCAGAAAGCATCTAATGGAATGATCAAGCTTTGCGATATTGCTCCAGAGGAAGAAGGGGCTATGGAATTTATTGAAGCAGTAAAGGATGAGGTACATGTATCTTTTGCACATACAGGGGCAGATTATGATACTGCGAAAAAGGGATACGATATGGGGGCGACTCACGCAACTCATCTTTACAATGCTATGCCAGCATTTACGCATCGCAATCCAGGTGTCATCGGAGCTGCGCGAGATAGTGAACATGTCATGGTAGAATTGATCTGTGATGGAATTCATATTCATCCATCTGTTGTACGAGCAACATTTGCCATGTTTGGAGCAGATCGTGTGGTATTGATCAGCGACAGTATGCGAGCAACTGGACTGGAAGATGGAATTTACACATTAGGTGGACAGGAAGTAAAAGTTGTTGGAAAACTGGCAACTTTAGTGGAAGGTGATGTAATCGCTGGATCTGCTACAAACTTGATGGATTGTGTAAGAACTGCGGTTTGCGACATGCAGATCCCGCTGGAAAGTGCGATTGGAGCAGCGACTATCAATGCAGCAAAAAGTGTTGGTATCGATGACAAGTATGGATCTATTTCCGAAGGAAAAGTGGGAAATGTTGTATTGTTACATCCAGATCTTTCGATGGAAAAGGTGATTATAAAAGGCCAAGTATTTTAAAGAAAGTTAGAAAAATGTCAAAAAGCAAGTGGGAAGTTTCCTGCTTGCTTTTTTCTGTCATATTCTAAGAGGATGCCCTGTAAAAAGAAAGAAATCCGTGACAATCTTAAGAATTTTTTAAATATTTTAAATGGAAAATATTTCATTTTATTTCTTATGATTTGCGTAGAAGTAAAACAGAAGGGGTGTGTCATTTGGAAAAAGTCATAGAAGTTCGAAATTTATATAAATTATATCGAGTCGGAGATTCCGTCGTTCGTGCCTTAAATGGCGTTGATTTTGAAATATACAAAGGTGAGTTTTGCGCTATTGTTGGGACTTCAGGTTCTGGAAAATCAACCTTGCTCAATATGCTGGCTGGCTTGGAACGACCAACTAAAGGGGAAGTGATCATTGATGGGCAACACATGGAAATCTTGAAGGAAGATGAGCTGGTAAAGTTCCGGCGGGAAAATGTAGGCTTTATTTTTCAGTCCTTTCATTTAATCGGTACCATGAATGCATTGGAAAATGTAGCGCTTCCGTTAAGCTTTCGAGGGGAAGGTAAGAAAAGTCGACTGGAAAAGGCAGACAAAATGTTGGATTTGGTGAATTTGCAAAAGCATAAAATGCATTTGCCAAATCAAATGTCTGGTGGACAGCAACAACGTGTGGGCGTAGCAAGGGCATTGGTAGTAGAACCGAAGATTATTTTTGCCGATGAACCTACTGGAAATTTGGATTCCCATACGTCGGAAGAAGTGATGACATTGATGAAACGAGTGGTAAAGGAACAGAATAAAACACTCGTTATGGTAACACATGATGATCATTTGGCGACTTATGCGGATCGAGTCTTCCATATTATCGATGGAGAAATCGTCAAAATTGAAGAAAATCGGAAACGGGAAAGAGAGGATCAATTGATATGAAACAAAGAGGAAGAATAAGGAGCATTTTGTTGACCTTGGCCATGGTGATGACTATGTTGTCAGGATTTACGGTACATGCAGAAGAAGGAGTCCCTGGCGGAGTATCTGGTGGAGTGCCTGGTGCAGGCGCAGCCAAGGCGATTCCAGAGATTCGCTTGTCAGTGGGAAATGGACAGACAACGCCAAGTTATAAGGCAGGGGAAAAGGTGACTCTGACCATTAAGGTAGAAAACCAAGGGAAGGTCGCTGCTCAAAATGTAAGAATTGTTCCTATCATTGACCAAGAAAAAGATTGGCCATTTGTACTCAAAAACATGAATGAAGAACTGTTGCTCGGAGAAATTAAAGAGACACAGTTTACCGAGGCAAAATGGGAGTGGACGGTTCGAAAGGATGTAGAAACAAAGGCGTATAAGACCGTGTTCCGCATTTCTTATGACGACGGAAGTCAGGAATATAAGGAAGACAAGTCTATTCACATCAAAACGACAGCAGAGGATAAGAAGGAAGAAAAGCCAGAACAACCAAACCCAGATCCACAGAAGCCAGAAGAACAAAAACCTCCTGTTCCAGCGCCTGAAAAACCGGTAACTCCAGAGCCGCCGCTGTCCGATGGCGGAGACATTTACAATGGAGAGCCAATGGTATCTGGTGGTGGTTCCAGTGAACCAGCAAATCCATCGGTGCCAAGAGTGATTGTGACGGGATTCCGTACAGAACCAGGTGTGGTAAATGCAGGAAGCAACTTTAAGCTGATCGTACAGGTGAAAAACACTTCAACATCCACGGCGGTATCCAATATGTTATTTGATTTCCAAGCTCCATCAGCAGGAACTGAGGCGGCAGCAGAAGCACCTGCATTTTTACCTGCATCAGGAGCAAGTTCCGTTTATTTGGATTCCATTCCAGCAGGGGGAACCCGAGAAATCTCCATAGATCTGAATGCGAGAGCAGATTTGGTGCAGAAGCCATATAGTATCTCTCTGAGTATGAAATATGAAAATCGCAATGCGGAGCAATTTGAAGGAAATTCCAGTCTTGCCATTCCAGTGCAGCAGGCGGCAAGATTTGAATTTAGTGAGATTGAGGTTTTACCAGGCAGCATTGAAGTGGGAGAAGAAGCCAATCTTACTTGTAGTTTGTACAATACAGGACGTACAAAATTATATAATGTGAAAGTAAAATTCAGTGGAGAAGGGATTTCTGCAAAAGAAGTATTTGTTGGAAATGTAGATTCTGGTTCTACAGGAATGATCGACGGCATGATCCTAGGAGAAAAGGAAATGATGCCAGGAAGTAAATGCAAGATGATTGTGACTTATGAGGATGAAGCAGGAAAAGAATCTGTAAAAGAAGAAACATTTGAATTGGAAGTCGTGCCGGCAATGGATGATATGGACATGATGATGGAGCCGCCAGTTGAGGAAAAAGGGTTTCCAGTTATGCCTGTTGTAGTGGTAGTTCTTGTTATTATGGTGATCGGTGTAGTTCTGTTTATCCTTCGAAGAAAAAAGAAAAAACAGGCATTGGCAGAAGAGGAGGAACTGGTAAATGAGGTGGATCGATTTACTGAGGATGAGTAGCAACAGTCTTCGAAGAAGAAAACTACGTACCTTTCTTACGGTCCTTGGGGTTGTCGTTGGAACAGCCTCTATTGTAGTTATGGTTTCTCTGGGTTTGGGAATGCAACAATCCATTTATGAAGAGGTAGAACAATCTGGTGGAATGACTGCTATTACAGTTACTGGAAAAGCGGCAGGAAGCGATATGATGTATATGTCAGATGATGCTTCTCAAGAAGACACAAAATATATTACAGATGAGACCATCAAAGAGCTGGAAAAAGTGGAACATGTGCAAAGCGCCTCGCCCAAATTGGTCATGAGTTCCATTCTGTTATCTGGAAAATATTACGGTCATATTCAGTTGGTGGGGCTGACACCCGAGGAAATGCAACGACAGAAATTCAAAATGGTGGAAGGAAGTCATTTTCCAGAGGGCGGAACAGGAACATTAGAATTGATCTATGGAAATGGAATTCCAACCATGTTTTATGAAAAGGGAACAGATCGTGGATACTGGGATAGCCAAACACTTCCAGAAATCGATTTTATGAAGGACCAGCTGTTTCTCATTTTGGATGAGCAATCTTATTATGAAAATCAATTTCAAACAAGTACTCCATTTGATGAGGGACAAAGTTCGGAAACAAAGAAACCAAAACCGCCAAAGAAACATCTGGTGCAAGGCTGTGGAATGATTGAGGGTGATTTACAAACTTACAATGCCCATTATAACAATGTGTACTGTGATCTCAATACTATGCGTACGCTCTTGCAAAAAGAATTTGCGGGCCGTGCCATTCCAGGACAACCTACTACAAAGACAGGAAAACCATATGGTTTTTTTGCCTATACTAGTGCACTTGTGCAGGCAGATGACATTGACAATGTAGAAGATTTGGCAGCAGAGATTCAGTCCAAAGGTTTCAATGTGGAGACCAATGCAGAATTTCTGAAAAGCATGCAAAGACAGTTTGCCATGGTGCAAGCTCTCCTTGGTGGAATTGGGGCGGTATCCTTGTTTGTTGCCGCCATCGGAATTGCCAATACGATGATGATGTCAATTTACGAACGAACAAAAGAAATTGGAGTAATCAAAGTACTAGGATGTAGCTTAAGAAATATTAAGCAGATGTTCCTTCTGGAGGCAGGATTTATCGGCTTGATCGGAGGCGTCGTTGGAAATATCATTAGCTTTTTGCTATCCTTTGGAATCAATTGGGTAGCAAAACAAGGACAGATGATGGGAGCCAATACGAGAATTTCTTATATTCCGCTTTGGCTGGTTGTGGGATCCCTTGCGTTTGCTGTTTTTGTTGGAATGGCAGCAGGATATTTTCCAGCAGTGCGAGCTACTAAACTAAGTCCATTGGAAGCAATAAGAAACAATTAAATAATAAAAATCCCAACGCGGTTCACAATGAAAGAAGAGCCTCCCCTTTCCTGGTTATCATCCAGTGAAAGGGGAGGTTCTTTTTTGATTCGTGTTAGAAATTCTTATGATTCTAGTTCGTATTCAATACCTTTTTGAGAGAAAAACTTCTGGACCATCTTGTCCCATGCCTGTTCCAAAGATTTGTCCAAAGTAAAGGTTTTCAGGGAAGTTCCTGTAATACATTGTAGATCTGTACCATTGAACCGAAGATTCAGATACAAGCCCTGTACATCCTGAGGGTGAAAGTTCAGCTCATTTTGAGAAATGAGCTTTGCAATATTTTCAGGAGATAGGCTAAACACAAATTTAAATTGAAGAGGGGTTCGCTTTCCTTTAATAATGGAAAAGCAAAATTCTCGGAGATGCTTCCAAAAAGAAAAGGAAAGAGGAGGCTCTTCTTCAAAAAAATCTTTATGAAGATATCCATCAATGGTAAAGGTATTAAAGGTTGTAATCTCTCCTTCGATGAAGAGAAAATGGTCAAATGTTTCAGTAAGCAACAGGTGCTTCATAAACATTTTTCGGGTGGTAAGTTTTAATGAAATCATACTTTTTATCCCTCTGCGATGAGTAATAAACTTATCATAGCACAAAAAGGCAGAAGGGTGAAGTACATTGACTTTTATCGGTAAAAAAAGTATTATTATGATGGAGATAGAATAGGATTTGAAAGGTATGAACGTCAAATTGGAAAAAAATAATAAGAATCGAAAAATGGTGATCGGAAGCGCAATTTTTCTGGCAATTCTCTTTCTTGCCATTGGTGTAGCAGAGGTTGTGAAGGGCGTTTCCAATCAGGGAATAGATACGGCAGAAGGACTGAAGATCATTCAAGAAGCGGAGAATACAGATCCTGCAGAGATTGAAGTGAAGATCCAGAGTTTGGAAAAAAAGAATGCATCAGCAGGGCAGCCAGAGAAAAGCTTGAAGGAGCGTTTTACAAGCACAGTGGTATTGGGGGATTCCATTACCGAGGGGTTTTCTGAAAATGATGTGTTGAACATATCCAGTGTGATTTCCAGTACAGGAATGGATTGGGAAGAACAGTTGGAAAAATTAAAGGAAATAAACCCCAAGGTTGTATTTTTGACTTATTGTGTCGATGATATTTTAGAAAGCAACGGAGATACAAAGGCCTATATTAAACAGTACAAAGGACGGATTGAGTCGGTGCGCAAGGCGATACCGGAGGCAAGTGTTTTTGTCAATTCTTTGTTCGCTGTTCGACAGTCTGCCTTAAAAAAGGATGCACGTTATAAAAAGGTGGAAGCTTATAATGAGGCATTGCAAGAATTGTGCGATAAATTACAGGTTGGATTTGTAGACAATTCTTCCCTCCGGCTGGTGCAGTACTATGAAGAAGATGGAGTGCATTTGAAGGCATCTTTTTATCCAATTTGGGCAGAATCTATGGCGGAGGTGGCTTCTTTATGAGACAAAAACGTCAAAAAAAAATAGAGACGATGAAGTATGTAATGCTGTTTCTTTTTGTTGTCTATATCGTATTGCTTCTGCTTTATTCCAGTGGAAGTACGAAGGATTTTGACAAGGTTGCAAAAAAGTTTGAGTCCGAAATGAACAGTGAAACTTTAAGAAAGCAAAGTACACAGGCGGTAAAACGTTACTACGGATTGAACAGCGCAGATTTTGAAGGGGTGTTTTTATATACATCCAGAGATAGCATTTCTGCGGAGGAAATTTTGATCGTAAAGGCGAAGACAGATCGCCAGATCCAAGGTGTGCGAGATGCGATTTGGAACCGGATTGAAAGTCGAAAAGACAGTTTTGAAAATATTGCGCCGGATCAGTTGAAAGTATTGGATAAAGCGCAGATCATAGTGCGTGGAAGATATGTCTTTTTCGTTGTTTCCAAAGACGCAAAAAAGTATAGCACACTATTTACAAATAGTTTGTAAAGGGAAGGATGAGCACATGCTGTTTAGCAGTTTATCATTTATTATGTTATTTCTTCCAGTCAGCATATTAGTTTATTATCTTGTTCCTCAAAAAATGAGGAACATTGTATTGTTGCTGGAAAGTCTTATATTTTATGCATGGGGACAGCCAGTGTACGTGGTGTTACTTTTCTTGTCTGCATGTTTGAATTTTTATTGTGGCCAGGATATTGAAGAAAAACGAGAAGAACCAGGCAAGGCAAGAAACAGTTTGATTTTTGCCATTGTTTTGAATGTTGTGATTTTACTTTTTTTCAAATATTATGGTTTTTTCATGGACTCTGTAAATTCATTACTCTCCGATCACATTCCGTATCGAGAGTTGACTATGCCAATTGGGATCTCAATCTACACCTTGCGTGCGATTTCCTATGAAATCGATCTTTATCGAAATCAAGTTCATGCACAGAGAAGATTTGTGGATTTTGCATTGTATCTCAGTTTGTTCCCATTGCAGCTGGTGGGGCCTGTGGAACGTTATGTGGATATGGAAGCCCAGCTTCAGAGAAGAAATATTTCACCACAGCGTTTGGGAAGTGGAGCCATGTTATTTATTTGTGGTTTGGCCAAGAAAGTTATTTTAGCAGATGCATTGGGACTTTTGCAGGATCAAATCCGTAGCTTGCCTATTGGAACATTTTCCGTATTGACTGCATGGTTAGGGGCAGCAACCTTTGCTTTTCAATTTTATTTTGAGCTGAGTGGTATGACAGACATGGCCATGGGAATTGGAAGAATGCTGGGGTTTGATTTCCATCGAAGCTTCAATTATCCCTATATTTCTAAAAGTATGTTGGAATTTGGAAGACGATGGAATATTACACTAAATACATGGTTCCGTGAGTATGTATACAAAACATTGGATGGTGCAGAGCGAAAAGCATTTGGACCAATCTGGTCAGTTGTGCTTATCGGGGCGCTTATGGGACTCTGGTATGGCGCTGGCTGGAAGTTTCTTTGGTGGGGAATCTATGGTTGTATTTTTGTAATTCTAGAACGATTTGTTTGGGGAGATTGCCTGAAAATGCTTCCCAATATTGTGCAACATATCTATACCATTGTTCTTATTTTTGTAGGTTGGGTATTTTTCTTTAGCCCAGACGTGGGAACTGCTTTGGATTATATTGGAGTCATGTTTGGATTCAGTGCCAGAGGGTTGATCGATAGTCAGGCACTGTATTTTATTGGAACCCATTGGTTGTTGATCCTTGTGTGCATTCTCAGTGCAAGCTCCCGTGGGAATACCATGTTCCAGACTTTGGTCACGATTCCAAAGTCTTCTACAGGAAAGAGTATTGCTGTGAGTGTCGTTTATGTAGTATTGTTTATAGTCAGCCTGGCATTTTTGATTACAGGAGTGCCGGAGTTTCATTTGATGATTCAGTTTTAGGTGAGGACATGCAGAAAAGAGAAAGAAGACAAAAAAGAACAGGAAAAATGGCGGATAAAATTTTTGCAATTGTATTCGTTGTTTGTCTGTTGCTCATAATGATCGTAAATCTTCTTGTGCCAACTCGGGAAATGTCAGTGGATGAGAACCGAAGGCTAGCAGGTCGCCCAAGAATGACCTTGGATAGTGTTCTAAGTGGAGACTATATGAAAAAACAAGAGGTCTATTTGCGTGATCAGTTTGTAGGTCGTGAGTTGCTGCGTGATATTCAGGTAATCTGGAGTCGAGTAAGTGGAAGCAGAGAAGAAAACGGTGTATTGATCGGAAAAGAAGATCAGTTGATGGAAAAAATCTTAACACCAGATCAGGAAGTGTTGGGAGCTAATTTGGAAGCCATCAAACAGTATGCGGCTAATCATCCAGATATTCCGGTGAGTATGATGTTGGTGCCAGACGCGGCCAGCTTGTTGCAGGATAAAGTTCCGTATTTATATGCGCCAGTAGATCAGAAGCGTATGTTTGTGCAAGTCAAGCGTGAACTGGAGGAAAGTGTAAATTGGATCGATGTGGAAAGCATTTTGCAAAAGCACATTGAGGAGCCGATTTATTATAAGACAGACAAACATTGGACTTCTGCAGGAGCCTTTTATGTATTCCAAGGCGCGGCAGAGAAGTTGGGAATCGGAGCGACCACTGCTGGAAAGTTTGCAATTTATCCTATTTCTGTAAATTTCAATGGAGATTTATCTGCTAGAAGTGGATGTGAAGAAAATGTAAAAGAAGTTATTGAAATGTATACCCCGGTAGAGGGAGATACAGATGTGATTGTGAACTATGTAGATGAACAGCGAAAAACAACATCCTTGTATGATTCCTCAAAGCTAAAAAGTGCAGATCAGTATGATGTCTTTTTGGGAGGAGATTCTTCGGTTATTGACATTCGAACTGTTTCCGAAAGTAAGAGAAGATTGTTGATCATGAAAGATTCCTTTGCCAATAGTTTTATTCCATTTTTGGCACCATACTTTCGAGAAATCGTTGTAGTAGATCCACAGTATTTTAGTGGGACAATTGAGGATATTATGGATTCTTACCGAATCACAGATGCATTAATTTTGTATAGTGGAAATACATTTTTTCAAGATAATAATATCAGTGGAGTTTTAAGTCGTGAGCAATAAAATTGAACAAGAATACAGAGCAAAACAAGCGCCAGTAAGATTGAATAAATACTTAAGTGAGGCTGGGGTTTGCTCTAGAAGAGAAGCAGACAAATTGATTGAAAGTGGAGCTGTAACCATCGATGGTGTGCGTGCTAAAATGGGAACAAAAGTCATCCCAGGACAGGTAGTCTGTGTAGGAAAAAAAGTTGTGTCAAAGCAGGACGAAATGGTCGTTTTGGCAGTAAATAAACCGGTTGGAATTGTGTGCACTGAAGAAAAACGGGAGAGAAACAGTATTGTCCGTTTCCTGGATTATCCCATCCGTATTACCTACATCGGACGATTAGACAAGGACTCCAGAGGACTGTTGTTGATGACAAACAATGGAGACATCATCAATAAAATGATGCGTGCCGGCAATGCCCATGAGAAGGAATATAAAGTAACTGTAGACAAAACTATTACCAATGAATTTTTACAGCAAATGGCATCTGGGGTTGCAATTCTTGATACAGTAACTCGTCCATGTCAGGTGCGTAAAATTGGAAAATATACTTTTTCCATCATTTTAACCCAAGGTTTGAATCGACAGATTCGTCGTATGTGTGAGGCGTTGGGATATCAGGTGAAGGATTTACAACGGACCAGGATTATGAGCATTGAATTGGGGAATTTGAAAGAAGGAGAATATCGAAAATTAACGGATGAAGAGTTAAATCAACTGTATGAACAGATAAAGGACTCTTCCAATGAAACCATTCGTTGGCAGTAATTATTAGTTGCTATTTTAAAGAAAATAGATTGAAAATGAAGGTCGATTGATACAATCAAAAAGTATAGCAGAAGAGGAAGGCAATCCATGGAAGAAAAAAAGAAGCGAATGCTGGAGCTGGTAGAGCTTTTGAACCGTGCACGTCGTGCTTACGAGCAGGAAGACACGGAAATCATGAGCAACTATGAATATGATAAATTATACGATGAACTTCAAGGACTGGAACAAGAGCTGGGAACAACTCTTGCCTCCAGTCCTACCATTAACGTGGGGTATGAAGTGTTGAGTGAACTTCCAAAAGAACGACATGAAAAGCCAATGTTGTCTTTGGATAAGACGAAAGAAGTGTCTCGATTACGGGAATTTTTAGGAAATCAACAAGCATTGATTTCCTGGAAATTGGATGGATTGACCATTGTGTTGACCTATCGGGATGGTACATTACAAAAAGCGGTGACCCGTGGGAACGGAGAGGTAGGCGAAGTAATTACAAACAATGCAAAGGTATTTAAAAACCTGCCACTTCACATTTCTTACAAAGGGGAACTAATCCTTCGCGGAGAAGCAGTGATTACATATGCAGATTTTGAAAAAATCAATGCAGAGATTGAGGATGTGGATGCAAAATATAAAAATCCACGAAATCTTTGTAGTGGATCTGTTCGCCAGTTGAGCAACGAAATCACTGCAAAACGAAATGTGCGATTTTTTGCTTTTTCTTTGGTAAAGGCAGAGGGGGTAGATTTTGAGAACTCTCGTGCAAAACAGTTTGCCTGGTTAAGCGAACAAGGATTTCAGGTTGTAGAGCATCATCTTGTGACTGCAGATTCCATTGAAGAAGAAGTACAATGGTTTGCAAAGAAAATTGTGGAAAATGAATTTCCATCTGATGGATTGGTATTGGTCTATGACAACATTGCTTATGGTCAGTCTTTGGGTACGACTGCGAAATTTCCACGAGATTCCTTTGCCTTCAAATGGGCAGACGAAATTCGAGAGACAACTTTAAAGGAGATTGAATGGAGTCCATCAAGAACCGGATTGATCAATCCGGTTGCGATATTTGAGCCAGTAGAATTGGAAGGAACAACGGTTAGCCGTGCCAGTGTCCACAACATCAGCATTATGGAAGAATTAGAGCTGGGAATAGGAGATACGATTCAGGTTTACAAAGCGAACATGATTATTCCACAAATTGCAGGAAATCTGACTCGAAGTGGAAATTGCTCGATTCCAGAACATTGTCCAGTGTGCGGAGGACAGACAAAAATTTCCATGGAAAATGATACAAAAACATTGTATTGTACCAACCCACTATGTCAGGCAAAACAGGTAAAATCCTTTGCTCTGTTTGTCAGTAGAGATGCCCTGAATATGGAGGGACTTTCAGAAGCAACATTGGAGAAATTCATTGACCGTGGCTTTATCAAAGACTTCACGGATATTTTCCACTTGGATCGTTATGAACAAGAAATTAAAACTATGGATGGATTTGGTGAAAAATCTTATGTTAATTTACAGAAGAGTGTGGAAAACTCTCGAAAAACAACCTTACCAAAGTTGTTGTATAGCTTAGGAATTGCCAATATTGGTCTGTCAAATGCAAAGGTAATCTGCAAAGCTCTCGGAAATGACCCCAAAAGATTGCCAGTGGCCACCGTGGAGGAGTTAAATGCTATTCCTGGAGTGGGATTGGTCATTGCGCAGGCTTATGTGGATTATTTTGCAGAAGAAGAGCATCGAGAATTGTATGAGCAACTGTTGCAGGAAGTAGAAATTCCGGTGGATGAGGTATCCGATGAGGCACAGATCTTTGAAGGAAAGAACTTTGTGATCACAGGCAGTGTGCATCATTTTGCAAATCGTGGAGAAGTAAAAGAGTTGATTGAGAGCAAGGGGGGAAAAGTCACCGGTTCTGTGACATCCAAGACTCATTACTTGATCAACAACGATGTAGAATCTACTTCATCTAAGAATAAAAAAGCCCGCGAACTGGGTATCCCAATCCTATCAGAGGAAGAATTTCTTAAATTATTAGAAACTGGAATTTAGAAAAATTTAATACGATTTCAAGGTGGAAACCGGTGCAGATTCTTTACTATCTCACCGGTTTTCGCTATAATAAATGCATTGCATTAGGGTAGATATGGAGGAGTTAAAATGTCAGATAATGATTTTATTATAGTGGATTCCGAAGAGGAAAAAGAACAGGAGCCGAAAGTTGTTAGCACGGTAGACTTTCGTGAAGTTGACGTGGATGATCAGGAGAAGGATTCAGAACTAGTTGATCAGGAGGAAGTTTCTGAGGAGGAACCTGCAGAGGTTTCTACTGTAGAAGAAGATTCAGATTCTTCCGATGATGATTACGAAAAGGTATGTGTTCTTTGCCACAGACCAGAAAGCATTGCTGGTAAAATGGTAGAGATGCCAAACAACATGACAATCTGTTCTGATTGTATGCAGAAGAGCTTCGATGCTATGAGCAATATGCCACTAGACTTGAATAAGATGCTGAATATGCCAGGGGTTTCGTTTTTGAATCTTGCTGATCTGGAGAACAGTATTCCAAAAAGTCAGAAGATCAAAAAGAAAAAGAAGAAAGAAAGTAAACCAGCGAAAAAGTTAACATTAAAAGATATTCCAGCACCGCATAAAATCAAAGCGCAGTTGGATGAATTTGTGGTAGGTCAGGAATATGCGAAAAAAGCTATGTCAGTAGCAGTTTACAACCATTACAAACGTGTGTTGACTAATTCTGTAGATGACATTGAGATTGAAAAGTCTAATATGTTAATGATCGGTCCTACAGGAAGTGGTAAAACTTATCTTGTAAAGACATTGGCAAAATTGTTGGATGTTCCATTGGCAATTACAGATGCCACTTCTTTGACAGAGGCGGGATATATTGGAGATGACATCGAAAGTGTAGTATCCAAGTTGCTTGCTGCAGCTGATAACGATGTAGAACGTGCAGAACAAGGAATCATTTTTATTGACGAGATTGATAAAATTGCAAAGAAAAAGAATTCCAGTCAGAGAGATGTAAGTGGAGAATCTGTACAGCAAGGTATGTTGAAACTTTTGGAAGGAAGCGAAGTGGAAGTTCCAGTAGGAGCCAATAGTAAGAATGCCATGGTTCCACTGACAACTGTCAATACAAAGAATATTTTGTTCATTGTAGGTGGTGCCTTCCCAGATTTGGAAGAAATCATCAAAGAACGTTTGACAAACACTTCTTCTATGGGATTCAACGCAGAACTGAAGGACAAATACGATCATGATGAAGATTTGATCAGTAAGGTAACAGTGGAGGATTTAAGAAACTTTGGTATGATTCCAGAGTTTATTGGCCGTCTTCCAATTATTTTCACATTAAAAGGCTTGGATAAAGAGATGCTTGTGAAGATTTTGAAAGAGCCAAAGAATGCAATCTTAAAACAGTACCAGAAATTACTGGCTTTGGATGAGGTGAACTTGTTATTTGATGATGGAGCTTTGGAAGCTATTGCAGAGAAGGCAATGGAAAAAGGAACTGGAGCTCGTGCACTCCGTGCCATCATTGAAGAATTCATGCTAGACATTATGTATGAGATTCCAAAAGATGACAACATTGGAGAAGTTACCATCACAAGAGCTTACATTGAAGGAACTGGCGGACCAATTATTTCTTTGAGAGGGCAGTGCCAACCATTGTTGTCTTAAAAGAAAATGAAGAATTCCTGATGGGAAGCCAAACAAATATGTGCTAGAATAAAAGCATAGAATAACGAAGGGAGATTTGAACTATGGGAACATTTTGGGAAGATCTTGGAAAAAAATTTGGAGAAACAGCGGAATGTGTAACCAACAAAGCAGGAGAGCTGATGGAGATTCAGAAGATTAAGAATCAGATTCGCGCATTGGAAAGAGGCAATGAAAGTGATTTCATTGATCTTGGCCGTATGGTTTATGAGGAGTTCAAATGTGGGAAAGAAATGAGCGTGGAAGCATCTGGTCTTTGTGAAGCAATCCAAAGTAGAGAGGAAAGTATTGCCGAATATGAGAAACAGATTGTGGAAGTGAAAGGTGACTTTGAATGTCCAAACTGTGGAAAGACAGTAACAAAGGGAATGGCATATTGTCCTTACTGTGGTGAAAAAACTCCAGAAGAATATGCAGATACAAGTGCAAAAGATGATGTAGAAGCAGCTTATGAATATGTAGATGAGCTTCATAAGAAAATGGAAGAAGCTGCAGAGGACATGGAAGATAAAGTAGAAGATCTTGCAGAAGAAGTAGAAGACATTTTCGAGAAAGAAGACGAATAAGCGGAACAGTGACATCAGAGAAAGAGGGATGTTATGGGAATTCTTGTGATAATCTGTGTAACCTTATGCCTGGCATTGATTGACATTACGGTAAAAGCATTGATTGAGAATGGAATGACTCAAAAGGAAGAGCGCACAGCGTGTCATGGAAAGGTGCAGTTGAGAAAAGTTTACAATCGCGGATTTGGGTTCAATATTTTAGAGAAAAAAGAGGAAATTGTAAAATATGGTTCTCTTTTTGCGACAATGATATTGACCATTTGGCAACTGATTACTTTGTTGTTTAAGAAGCAGTATCTTCGTAAGTGGGGATTATCTTTGATGACAGCAGGTGCTTGGAGTAATACTTTCGATCGATGGTTTCGTGGATATGTAGTCGATTATGTTGGTTTTGAAACAAAGTGTAAAAAATTATCTTCCATTACATATAATCTAGCAGATTTTTTTATTGCTGCCGGTGGAATCATGGTTGTTATTTCATCTTTGTTTAAAAAGAGAAAATAAAAATAGAAAACGAAAATACAAGAACGAATCCAGAAAATGAATACCCCGCTGTACTGTATGGAGGAGAAGAATATATGCTACTCCTTTTATAGTACAGCGGGTATTTTTAAAAATTAGTTTTCTAACTGAAAGAATTCCTTGATCTGTTCTTCAATAATCTTCATAAGATTGATTCGTGCTTCTACACTTGCCCAGGCAATGTGAGGTGTGATAAGAAGATTGTCGTAGTCTAAAATTTCTACCAATGGGTTGGTTTCAGCCATAGGCTCTACGGTCAACACATCCAAGCCTGCAGCTGCAATCTGCTGATTCTTCAAAGCATTGGTGAGTGCCAGTTCATCTACAATCGGTCCACGACCAACATTGATTAAAATAGCATTGGACTTCATTTTGGAGAGTGCTTCTTTGTTGATCAGTCCTTCTGTATACTCATTTAAAGGTGCGTGAATGGATACAACATCAGAAGTTGTCAGCAAAGTATCCAAATCCACTTGGGTATATCCATCCTGCGGAGCAGATCCAGAAGCAGAGTAATAAATCACATTTGCACCAAATAACTTAGCAATATCTGCAACTCGACGGCCAATGGCACCTAATCCGATAATTCCCCATGTCATATTGGACAGCTGGTGGAATTGTTTGTCGAAATGGGTGAACATAACGTCGTTAACATAATGCTTGTTAGAAACATAGTTGTCGTAATAATTCAAATGTTCCATCAAATAAAACAACATGGCAAAGGTGTGCTGTGCAACAGATTCTGTGGAATATCCAGCAACATTTCTCCAGGCAATACCACGCTGCTCCAAATAATCTTTGTCAAGATTGTTTGTTCCGGTTGCAGTGACACAAACAAGTTTTAAGTGGGAGGCTGTCCCGATTGTCTGTTCGTTGATAGGAATCTTGTTGATAATTACCACGTCGGCATCTTTTACACGCTCTGGAATCTCTTCCAAAGAACTAAAATTATATTCTTCTACATCACCAAATGCATAAAATGGAGACAGGTCAATATCGTCTCCGATGGATTTTCGGTCTAAAAATACAAGTTTCATGAGAAATTCCTCCTTCTTTACATTGTATACATTATATAGTATTCTAGTGGCAGAAACAAGAATAGAAGGAGAAGAATAAACGTATGATTCAAGACATTGCACCGCATCAGTTTAAAAATGAATATGTGCCAACTCCGCCGGAGAAAGACAGTGTCATTTTATATTATGAAAATGGGAAATGCCTTGTAAATGTTTCGGAAGAAGGAATTCGATTTTTGACATTTGCTAAGGCGGAGCAAGTGCAGTCGGAATTGGCAAAGAATGTAATTTATTTGTTTTCAATTGATGATGTAAAATATTATTTAGTAAATAAAATCCAAAAGGAATGTTTTCCAGAGTACACCATGGAATCAGTTGTGATCTTTCGTACTCAGGAACCGCAGGAATTGGCTTTTGCAGGCCTGACTGGATATCAGCTTGCAAGATGGTATGAGTCCAGACGCTTCTGTGGAAAATGTGGATCTAAGATGGTTCACGATGGAAAAGAACGCATGATGCGCTGTGAGCATTGCGGACATATGGAATACCCCAAAATTTGTCCAGCGGTGATTATTGGGCTTACAGATGGAAACCGTATGATGCTGACAAAGTACGCAGATAAGCGCAGAAGAAGATATGCATTGCTTGCTGGATTTGCGGAAGTGGGTGAAACACTGGAAGAAACGGTACAGCGAGAAGTGATGGAGGAAGTTGGCTTAAGGGTGAAAAATATTCGGTATTACAAAAGCCAACCTTGGTCCATCAGCGATTCATTATTAGCTGGGTTTTACTGTGAATTAGATGGAGATGACACGGTCACTTTGGATGAAAATGAATTGGAATTGGCAGAGTGGTTTGAACGGGAACAAATCCCAGAAGCTGCATCTTGTGAAACACTGACAAATGAGATGATGATGCAGTTTAAATATTGTAAAAAACCAGTAGATAGAGTAGAATATTAGGTAGAGTTTAAACAACAGGAGGACTGGAAGATGAGAGCAGAATTTGATGATTCTTTGGTAACTGGAAATGACATGATTGATGGTCAGCATAAAGAGTTAATTGAGAAAATTAACAATTTATTAGATAGTTGTGAGCTCGGTAACGATAAGCTTACAGCAGTGAAGACATTGGAATATTTGGCTGATTATACAGAATTCCATTTTGGAGAAGAAGAAAAGCTTCAGGAGGCGATTGATTATCCTGGATTCGAAGCACACAAGGCAGAGCATAAAAAGCTGATCCAGGTAGTGGAAGACCTGCATGAGATGTTGGAAGACCAAGAAGGTCCTACAGAAGCATTTGTAGAGCAGGTAAACAAGAATGTGATTGAGTGGTTGTACAAGCACATCAAAGGATTTGATCGCTCTGTTGCAGAATATAAAAATATGCGTGGAAACAGCGAGCTTTTGTAATCTTTCCTGTGAGAAAGCATTTTTAGCATGAAAAAAGAGCATTTGCGAATTATGGTTTGATAATTGGTAAATGCTCTTTTTATTACTTTTTATTTCAAATCATTGTAGACAACAGATCCACGGCAGATGGTATATTTTACTTTTCCGTACAATTCCATTCCTGTAAATGGGGTGTTGCAAGATTTGGATGCGTACTCTGTTGGAACCCATTTTTCCTCTGGGGCAAAAAGAATCAAATCAGCAGGTGCATTTTCCACAATACGGCCTGTTGGTTGGTGGTATAGCTCTGCTGGGTTGATTGTCATCTTCTCTAACAGTTCCATAAGGCTCAAATGTCCAGGACGAACGAGAGAAGTGATTCCAAGTGCCAAGGATGTTTCCAGACCAATGATCCCGCTTGGACACTGTGGAAGCGGTTTGGACTTCTCTTCCATGCTGTGAGGGGCATGATCTGTTGCAATTAGATCAATGGTTCCATCTTTCAAACCTTCTATGATGGCTAGACGATCTTCTTCTCCACGAAGTGGTGGATTCATTTTGGCAAGGGATCCATGTTCCAAAACAGCCTGATCTGTTAAAGTAAAATGATGGGGTGTTGCTTCTGCATGAAGCTTGGCACCTTTTGCCTTAAAAGTGCGGACAAGATCTACAGATGCACCAGAGCTGATATGCTGGATCACAACATCTGCCCCAGATTGGAGTGCTAGATAGCAATCGCGGGCTACAATGGACTCCTCTGCAATGGATGGAGAACCATAGATGCCAAGCTGCTCAGAAACGGCTCCGTGGTTGATGCCATTGGTTTCAATAAAGGAAGGATCCTCTTCGTGAAGGCTGATCGGAAGATTGAGTTCCTTTGCACGCTTCATTGCTTCAAAACAAAAAGCTGCATTTTTCAAAGGAATTCCATCATCTGTAAATCCGCAGGCACCAGCTTCTTTTAAAGCATTCATGTCTGTCATTTCTTCTCCTTTGAGAGAATGGGAAATGGCAGCAGACTGAAGAATGCGGATGTCTTCGTTTTCTGCTCTAGTTAAAATGTCTTTCAACACTGGAACGCAGTCTACTGTAGGAGCAGTGTTCGCCATACAGATGACAGAGGTGACTCCGCCCTTTGCAGCTGCCAAAGAACCGGTATGCAAATCTTCTTTATAAGTAAATCCAGGATCACGAAAATGGATATGAGTATCGATCAATCCTGGTGCAACCGTAAGACCTTGGGCGTCAATAACCTCTTCGGAGGCATATTCCTCCAAGATTGAAAGATTGGAATCAAGGCGCTTGATTATTCCATCTTCTATATAAATGTCTGTTTGTTTTGTTGTTTTTGTAAATGGATCTATTACAGTTCCGTTTTTGATGATCATAATCGTTCCTCCTGTTGGAATCATATATTTGCTTTATAGTATACCATACTGGGAGAAAGAGTTCTATCATAAGAAATGTTAGGAGGTTGAACACATGGAGATTGAAAAATACTTCGCAGATGCGTTGGAATTTGGAGAAGCATTTTGGAAATTGGCTTTAGCAGAAGAAGAGAAAAAGGAAGAAATCCGAGAATATATTCGACATCTTGCATATTTGAAAAGAGTACGTACGTTTCAGAAAATTCCAAGCGCAATGCAAGGTAAAGAATGGCTTAGTGCCATGCGTGGAGATTACTTTCTAAATCCGGCTGTGCCATGTAGACGAGAAGAGTACAAGGCAAAAATACCATTTGCATCAGGATACCATACTCACGATTATTATGAATTAGTGTTTGTACTAAAGGGAACATATAAGCAGTTTGTCAATGGTATCAGCTATGAACATGCAAGTGGCCAAGTGTGCCTGTTACCACCAGAGATTTTACATCGTGAAGAGCTACAGTCTTGGGAGGAACGAATTCTGTTTATCGGATTGAGTCAAGAATTTGTTGAACAGGAACTGTGGCCCAGAATCAATCCGGAGATACGTGCTCTTATTTGCAAAAAACAAAATGGACAGTTTTCCCATCAATTCTTAACGTTTGATATGAGGGATAATGAAAACATCCAAGCTTTGCTTCCGCGAATCATGGAGGAAGATTTTTACAAAGAGGCGGGACATCATAGGGTGATTCAAGGATATTTGATCCGCTTGATAAAGGAATTGATCGATCATACATCGTGGCAATGCTTCCAGCAGTCCAAGCTGGAAACGGAAGATAGCTTGATAAAGGAAATCCTTTGTTATATGGAAGAACATCTTACAACTGTAACGAAAAATGAGTTGGCAACATATTTTCATTTTCATCCAGATTATTTGGGACGGTTCCTGTTGCGAAAGACTGGTAACACATATAGTG
>Mya_p2__coassemble_557_pt1 | contig 43799 bp, 38 predicted proteins | sample Mya_p2__metabat2_high_PE_023 | metagenome-assembled genome bin Mya_p2 | reverse complement strand
AGCAAACATGCAAGAACAGGTGATGGTATCCTTACTTCTTTGATGATCATGGAAGTAATTATGGAGAAAAAACAGTCTCTTGGAAAATTATGTGAAGAAGTTAAAATTTACCCACAGCTTTTGAAAAATGTGCGTGTGGTTGATAAGAAAACAGCCCGTGAGAATGAAGCAGTTCAGGCAGAAGTGAAAGCAGTTGCAGAAGCTCTTGGAAATGATGGAAGAATTCTTGTTCGCGAGAGTGGAACAGAACCAGTGATCCGAGTAATGGTCGAGGCAGCATCTGATGAGTTGTGTAAGAAATATGTAGATCAGGTTGTAAAAGTAATTGAGGAGCAGGGACTGACTGCTTAATCGATTTTCTAGGCTTGTAAGCGAAGCAGGTTTTCTTGCAGAAAGTTGACCTTTTTTATAAAGTGCGTTATAATATCCCTCGAAGCAAAAATGTAGAAGAAGTGAATAGTGCTGATTACTTGAGCGATTTTAGGAGGGAACAAGGTAATGGCAACAAAGAGAGCAGTTAAAAAAGCTGTAAAAGCAGCAGAGAAAAAGGCAGCAGAGGTAAAGGCAACTGAGGAAAAAGCAGCAGAGATAAAGACAGAAACAGTAAAAGAAGTAAAACCTGTAGAGAAGATTGAGACAACAAAAGACACAACGAAAGCAATTGAAACAAAGGCAGCAGTTCTTGTAGAAGAGACACCTGTAGAGAAACCAGTTGCAAAGAAAACTACAGTTCGTAAAGCAGCAGCGAAAAAAACTGTTGCAAAAAAAGCAGAAGTAAAAACAGAGATGTTCTTACAGTTTGCTGGCAAAGAGTATACAGAAAAAGAGATTTTCCAGAAAGTGAAAGATGTATGGACAAAAACTCTTAAGAACAAAGTTGGAGACATGAAGACTGTTCAGATTTACTTGAAACCAGAAGAGTCTGCAGCTTACTATGTAATAAACGGAGATACAACAGGTAAAATCGATCTGTAATCGCTATTGATTTTATATGAGAACAGGCAAGAGCTTAGAAAGAAATTTCTAGGCTCTTTTCTTTTGAGTAGATCAAAGGTATGATTTTTTTCTTTTTATTTGCACATTTTTATTCCTGTGATACAATGAGAAAAGATAGGAAAGGCAGGGAAAGCAAATGAATCGATTAGAACAACAGTTGCAATTTATCTTAGAAATTGATAAGGTGAAAAATATTTTTAGACAAACGTATCTTGCAGATGGAAAACGAAAAGAGAACGATGCAGAGCATTCCTGGCACATTGCGTTAATGGCATATTTGTTGCAGGAGTATTCTGATGAACCGGTAGATGTTCCTCGAGTAATGCTGATGGTGTTGATTCATGACCTTGTGGAAATAGATGCAGGAGATACTTATGCATATGATGCAGAGGGAGCAAAAACAAAACGAGAAAGAGAAGTGAAGGCAGCAGAGCGCATTTTTGGATTGTTGCCGGAAGACCAAGGACAATATTTGAGAAGTCTTTGGGATGAATTTGAAGAATATACAACGGCAGATGCCAAGTATGCACATTTACTGGATAATCTTCAACCGTTGCTGTTGAATGATGCCAGCGATGGAAAAAGCTGGGAGGAGCATGTAGTCCGGAAATCTCAGATTTATAAAAGAAATGAACTGATTCCAGAAACATCAGTAAGAGTTTGGAATGCTATGAAAAATATCATACAGAAACATGTAGAGCTTGGAAGAATTGAGGAAGATATGAACTAGGAAAGAAGGTGGCGGATATGTATGAAGCAGAAGTAAAAAAATTACAAAGCATGATTGATGAAAGCAATCGAATTGTTTTTTTTGGTGGTGCAGGGGTGTCTACAGAAAGTAACATTCCAGATTTTCGTAGTGCAGACGGAATTTACCATCAGTCTTATTGCTATTCGCCGGAACAAGTGGTTAGTCATCGATTTTTTATGAGTCATATGGACGTTTTTTATGACTTCTACAAAGAAAAAATGATGATCTTAGATGCAAAACCGAATGCAGCACATTTGAAACTTGCAGAATTAGAGGCAAAAGGAAAGTTGGCAGCAATTGTGACGCAGAATATTGATGGATTGCATCAAGCGGCAGGGAGTCATTGTGTCTATGAATTACATGGAAGCATCCTAAGAAATTATTGTATGACATGTGGAACATTTCATGATGCAGAATATGTAAAGCAAGCAGAGGGAATTCCTCGTTGTAAAAAGTGTGGAGGTGTGATAAAACCTGATGTGGTTTTGTATGAAGAAAGTCTCAATCAAAAGGTTATAGAAGGGGCTGTACGAGCAATCAGTCAGGCAGACCTTTTGATCATTGGCGGAACTTCTTTGGTTGTTTATCCAGCGGCAAGTTTCATTGATTATTTTCATGGCAAGTATCTTGTGCTGATCAATAAAACAGAAACTGCACGTACGGTTCCAACCAGTTTGACCATTCATGCACCGATTGGAGAAATCCTAGGACAGATTCAGGTTTCATGATAAAAGTGAAAAAGAAAGAACTTCATGTTTCATTTCAGAAACATGGAGTTCTTTTTTTGTATGATTCTACTAATCGTTATAAAGTTTCATACCCAACCAGTTTGACATATGGTGCAACATGGTATCATCAGGATCAAATAAAATACGAGTCAACTGTTCACCACGATTGATCATGATGGCGTAAGTAATGGCCTGCTGTCTGCCAGAGGAAAAATTGAGTGTCTTTGTAGGTGCGTAAGACTGCAGTCTTGGAGAATTCGCAGGTGCAACAATTTCTGCTTCTTTGATATCGAAAGAGAAAAGACGTTTTCTCTTTGCCTGACTGTAGATGGCATCGATATCCATGTCGTGGTTCAGCAATACATATTCGTATTCCACGTTGAGCTTTGGAATAACAAAGTAAAAGGCAAGAAAGCCAACAAGAACAGCTACAAAGATTGCTAAGAATCCGATAAATGGCATTCCGAAGAATGCAATGGCGATAATGACAAATACCACCAGAAATCGGATCATGTAATCAATGGGTTTGGATTTGCGGGAAACTAATTGTTCGTAATAAGCATCATTCATAATTCGATGTCCTTTCTGAGTGTAAGTAATTTAATACCATGACAGCAATTTTAAAAGTCATGGCATCCTCAAAATGTCTTAGATCTAGGTTGGTGCGTTTTTCAATCTGCTCCAAACGATAGATTAAAGTATTACGGTGCATATGAAGCTGACGAGCGGTTTCTGCAATGTTAAGGTTGTTCTGCAAGAAACGGTCGATCACAGTCATCAAGTCACTGTCCAACGTTTCTGGAATGTCTTCTCCGAAAACTTCTGATAAAAACTGTATGCACAAATCTTTTGGAAGCCGATAAATCAGTCGGCCGATGCCAAGTTTGTTATAGGCAAAGATGGTTTCCCCAGCTGAAAATAATCGACCAACTTTCAGCGCTAATCCAGCTCCTTGGAATGCAGGAGCCAGTTCTGTTAGATGGTGAAAAATATTGCTGTAGGAAATCTGGACCGAAATCAAAGCTTCCATATTCAACATATCTACAAGTTCCTGGGCGAAATGTAAGACATCTTCTTCACATTCTTCGGGGTGAAGCGGTTTTAGGATCACCAAGAGGGAATCTGTGACAGGAACCAGATATGTTTTTGTTTGAGACGGAAATAAATGCTTCAAGACAGCCGTTACGGTGTCGTCTACTCCCCTTGGTACATGCAAAAGATAAAGCACACGACGTTCATCTGGAGCAATGTGTAAGCGGGATGCACGTTCATTCACATCGTAAGAAGGGGTAGAATCTGTCATCAGGCTAAGTAAAAACTGTGTTTTGTTATATTTTTCCTTGTAAGCACTGATCAGACAGCGAATCTGCGTGAGAGCCTGTTCCTCTTCCTCAGGTGAATGAATGGATAGCTGTAATTCAATCCCTGTAATTCGTGTAAGTTCTTTTAAGGCAGCAGTTAACTGCGATTGCTGTTCCAAAAGATGCGCCTCCTTCCTACGGTCTCATAAAAAGGGACTGCACCTATATAAAGTACAGCCCCCTTCTCTGCCTCGCATACGCTTAGCTGTTAAGTTTATTTTATATGACTAGTTAGTGATAGTCAACTCTGTTTCTTTGTCAAACAGATGGATTCTATTCATGTCAAGAGCGAAGGTAGCATCATCACCTGTTCTAAGTGTTGTACGTGGATTTACACGTGCTGTCATCTGTGTTCCTTCAACATCAAAGTAAAGGAATACTTCTGCTCCAAGTAACTCGTACACTTTAATCTTAGAAGAAATCACGCTGTCTTTGTTTTCTGCGATGAAGTCAGGATCATCATGTACATCTTCTGGACGGATACCAAGAACGATTGTCTTTCCATCGTAACCGCCATCGATCAAAGCTTGTTTTTTCGCTGCAGGAACTTTCAATGTATGTTTTCCAATCTGAAGAGTAACATCTTCACCAGCTACTTTTACAACAGCATCCATAAAGTTCATCTGTGGGGATCCGATAAATCCAGCTACGAACAAGTTGCATGGTGTATTGTAAAGATTCTGTGGTGTATCTACCTGCTGAACAACACCGTCTTTCATAACAACGATTCTAGTTCCCAATGTCATAGCTTCTGTCTGGTCATGGGTAACGTAGATGATTGTTGCACCAAGGTTCTCGTGAAGTTTGGAAATCTCGATACGCATCTGTACACGAAGTTTTGCATCCAGGTTAGAAAGTGGCTCGTCCATAAGGAATACCTTAGGATTACGAACGATTGCACGTCCCATAGCAACACGCTGTCTCTGTCCACCGGAAAGAGCCTTTGGTTTACGATCCAATAATTTATCAAGGTCAAGGATCTTAGCTGCTTCACGAACTTTTTTGTCGATTTCGTCTTTTGGAACTTTACGAAGTTTCAGGCCAAATGCCATGTTGTCATATACTGTCATATGCGGATACAAAGCATAGTTCTGGAATACCATTGCAATGTCACGATCTTTTGGCTCTACGTCGTTTACAACTTTGCCGTCGATAGAAAGTGTACCACTTGTAATATCTTCCAAACCAGCAATCATACGAAGTGTAGTAGATTTACCACATCCAGATGGTCCTACAAAGATGATGAACTCTTTGTCTTCAATCTCAAGGTTGAAGTCTTTTACAGCATGAAATCCGTTTGGATATTTTTTGTTAATGTTTTTTAAAGATAAACTTGCCATGTTAAATTAGCCTCCCTAATTAGAATTCGTTTCTTACTGCCTACAAGTATAAAAGAGGATGAAAAAAACAACAATGTAACAAGTAACCAAAAAAAATGGGAAAGGATGTACATAGTAACCATAGAGGATAGTTTTTTATAGAAAAACAGAGGACTTTAAAGGACTTATAAGTAAATATAAAGTGCAATTATAAGTAGTCTTACTTTGACTTCCTATTATAAAAAGGCTACAATATGAGTATAGTATTATAGCTAACTGGCCCTCGAAGTGAGTGAAAGAATGGGCAGTCTAGAAGGAGGAAAAAATATGAAAAAGAAGGTTTTAGCATTACTCATGAGCACAGCCATGATTGTTGGACTTCTTGCCGGTTGTGGTGCTCCAGCCGCTGCAGATTCAGAAGGCTCAACAGACACAGAAACGAAAGAAGAAAAAGCGGTGGAAGGAATTCCAGCAGACGAGATTAAAGTTGGATTTGTTCATGTTTCTGATCCAAGTGATATGGGATATACTTACAACCACGATCTTGGAACAAAAGAAATGCAGGAAACACTTGGAATCAGTGATGATCAGATTGTAAACAAGTTCAACGTACCAGAAGGTGCAGAGTGTGACACTGCATTACGTGAACTAGTAGACGCTGGATGTAATATCATTTTTGCAACAAGCTTTGGTTTTGAAGATTATGTAAAAGAAGTTGCAGCTGAATATCCAGATGTCCAGTTCTGTCATGCAACAGGATTCCAGGCAAGTGGCGCAGGACTTGATAACATGCACAACTATTTCGCTTCTATTTATGAGGCACGTTACCTTGCAGGTATCGCAGCTGGTATGAAGACACAGGCAAACAAGCTTGGTTACGTAGCTGCTTTCCCATTTGCTGAGGTTATCAGTGGATATACAGCATTTTATCTTGGAGCTAAGAGTGTAAACCCTGACGTAACAATGGATATCATGTATACAAACTCTTGGAATGATCCAACTGTTGAGTCTCAGGTAGCAAAAGCATTGATCGAACGTGGATGTGATGTGATTTCTCAGCACTCCGATTCAACAGCACCAGCTACAACAGCAGAGGACAACGGTGTATGGCAGGTTGGATATAACAATGATATGATTGAAGCCGCTCCAAAGGCATCTTTGATTTCAGCTCGTATTGATTGGGGTATTTATGTTACAGAAGCTGTTCAGGCTATGATTGATGGAACAGAGATTCCAGTTGATTGGTGTAAAGGTCTTGGAGATGAGGCCGTTTACCTGTCACCTTTGAACGAAGCAATCGCAGCAGAAGGAACACAGGCAGCAATCGATGAGGCAAGAGAGAAACTGATCTCTGGCGATCTTCATGTATTTGCTGGACCTTTGAAAGGTGTTAGCCCAGAAGGTGAAGAGATTGAAGTAAAAGAAGGCGACTACTACCATGAGCAAGAAGAAGCATCTGCTCCATCTTGGTGCTACATTGTAGAAGGATGTAACGTAGTAGAGTAATCGGAATTATACATCTATACGAAGGAATAGATATAAATCCTGAAGAGACATTAGGAGGGGGTAGTATCATCTGCCCTCTCCTTTGTACCTTATAATAAAAATATGATTAAGACTTATGAGAGAGTCTTATAAACATGTAAAATATTGGAAAGAGGGTGAAGATTTGAGCGAGACAGCTAATTTGGCAATCAAGATGAAGAATATTACAAAATCATTTGGCAAAGTCATCGCGAACAAGGACGTAAATCTGGAACTGAGAGAAGGCGAAATCCTAGCACTTCTTGGTGAAAACGGAAGTGGTAAAACAACACTGATGAATATGTTATCAGGTATTTATTTCCCAGATCATGGAGAGATTTATGTACACGGAGAGCCAGTCACAATTCGAACACCAAGAAATGCATTTTCCCTTGGAATTGGAATGATCCATCAGCATTTTAAATTGGTAGATGTGTTGACTGCAGCGGAGAATATTGTACTCGGTTTGGATGGAAAAATGACATTGAACCGAAAAGAGGTCAACAAGAAGGTTTCTGAACTGGCAGAAAAGTATGGATTTGAATTGGATCCAACAAAGAAGATTTATAACATGGCAGTTTCAGAAAAACAGACAGTTGAGATTTTGAAGGTGCTGTATCGTGGTGCAGATATTTTGATTTTGGATGAGCCTACAGCCGTTTTAACACCACAAGAGACAGATAAGTTGTTCCAGGTACTGCGTAATATGAAAGAAGACGGAAAGTCTATTATCATCATTACACATAAGTTGAATGAAGTACTTGCAATTTCTGACCGTGTTGCCATTCTTCGTAAAGGAGAACATATTGGAGACGTGATCACTGCAGAGACCAACCAGGGACAGCTGACAGAAATGATGGTGGGAAGACCAATCAGCTTAAAGATTGATCGTCCAGTTGTAGAAGAAAAAGAAGAACGCTTGCAAGTCATCGGTCTTACTTGTTTAAATGGGGATGGTGTAAAAGCGTTGAATAATGTTTCTTTTAGTGCATATGGCGGTGAAGTGCTTGGAATTGCGGGAATTGCAGGTAGTGGACAGAAAGAATTGTGTGAGACAATCGCGGGACTGTATCCATCTATTGGTGGCTCTGTTCTGTATACGGTAGAACATGAAGGTACTCCAGTAAAGGAACGAATTCTTGGGTTAAAGCCGGATGAGATTTCGAAAAAGGGAATTGCTATGGCTTATGTACCAGAAGATCGACTTGGTATGGGACTGGTTGCCGGTATGGACATGACAGACAATGTGATGCTTCGCAGCTACAAGGACAACAAAGGCATATTTGTGGATCGTAAGACACCAAAAGCCTTGGCAGAAAAATTGATTGAAGAATTGGAAATTGTAACTCCAGGAGTGGATACTCCAGTGGGACGTCTGTCTGGTGGTAACGTACAGAAAGTGTTGCTTGGACGTGAGATTGCTTGCAGTCCATCGGTATTGATCGTTGCATATCCAGTTCGAGGATTGGATATCAACTCTTCTTATCGAATTTATGACTTGTTGAATGAACAGAAGAAAAAAGGGGTAGCTGTTATTTTTGTTGGAGAAGATTTGGATGTGTTGATGGAAATTTCTGACCGTATCATGGTATTGTGTGGCGGTAAAGTCAGCGGTATCGTAGATCCAAAAGAAGTAACAAAAGAACAGATTGGATTGATGATGATTCATGTAGATGAGCAGGCGGATGAGGTTAGTAGCGAGGAGGTGGATGTATGAGCGCTGAAAAAGTAAAAGTAAAAGAACCGCTTTTGCGTATGGCAAAGCGCGATACGATGTCCAACAATAAAGTGTGGCTCGTGCGTGGAACAGCATTTTTATTGTCCTTGATTACAGGGGCGCTCGTTATATTAGCACTGGGACATAATCCTATTGATGTATACGTATCCATGGTGATCGGTGCATGGGGATCACCAACGGTTATCCGTGAGACAGTCAAGATTGCGGTCCCATTGCTGATTACAGCTATTGGTATTTCTTTTGCATTTAAGATGAAGTTCTGGAACATCGGCGGAGAAGGACAGATTATCGTTGGTGCAGTGGCAGCAGGTTATTTTGGTTTGTTTACAGCACACATTCTTCCAAAGATTCCATTGGTCATCTGTATGTTGATCGCTGGTATGTTGGCGGGTGGTCTGTATGGATTACTTCCAGCAATCTGCAAAGCAAAATGGGGAACAAATGAGACATTGTTCACACTGATGTTGAACTACATTGCATTGGCATTTATCAAATATTTGATGAATGGTCCTTGGAAAGCACCAGGAAGCAGTTTCCCTAAAATCGCAATGTTGGCACCTGGTGCGCGTTTAACAAAAGTGTTTGGTGTGCATTGGGGATGGATTTTGGCACTTGTACTTGTTGTTGTTTCTTCCGTATATTTATCAAAGACAAAACAGGGATATGAAATTGCAGTGGTGGGAGAAAGTAATAATACAGCAAGATATGCAGGTATCAATGTGAGTAAAGTATTTATTCGTACCATGTTTATGTCAGGAGCCTTATGTGGACTGGTAGGTATGCTTCAGTTTTCAGGAGCAGACTATACGATTACAGAAGGTATCGCAGGAGGTGTTGGATTTACAGCAATCACAGTTGCATGGTTGGCAAAGATGAATCCATATGGAATGTTGTTTGTTTCTATATTTATTGCTATGTTGGAACGTGGAGCAAATGCAATTCAGACACAGTTTAAGATTCCTGCTTCTGCAGCAGATCTTTTGATCGGTATTATTTTGTTCTTCATGCTGGGTTGTGAATTCTTTATTTCTTACCGATTGATTGTACGGGGAAAGGAGGAAAATCATGCTTAGTACATTAAATAGTTTATTTATTGCAGCAGTACTCGCTGGAACCCCATTGTTGTTAGGTGCCTTGGGAGAAATTTTAACAGAGAAGTCAGGGAACCTAAATCTTGGTGTAGAAGGTATGATGTTTATGGGAGCCATCACAGGTCTGGCAGGTTCCTACTATTATGAACAGGCAGTACTTGCATCTGAAGGAGAGCCAAGTGGTGTGGTTTCTGCATTGATTGCGTTAATCTGTTCTTTCCTTGCAGGAACGTTGGGTGCATTGATCTATAGTTTCTTAACCATTACACTTCGTGCAAATCAGAACGTAACGGGATTAACTTTGACTATTTTTGGTACTGGTTTTGGTAACTTCTTTGGTGAGTACATTGGACAGAAAGCTGGCGGATATGTGGCAGTAGGAGATGCGACAAAAGCAGCATTTACTAATTTGCATATTCCAGTATTGTCGGATCTTCCAATCGTAGGAAAGTTGTTCTTCCAGTATAACTGGCTTGTTTATTTTGCTATTGCACTTGCGCTTTTAATGACATGGTTCTTTAATAAGACCAGAGTGGGATTAAATCTTCGTGCAGTAGGTGAAAGTCCTGCAACTGCAGATGCAGCTGGTATCAGCATTACAAAATATAAATATTTTGCAACTGTTATTGGTGGAGGAATTTGTGGTATTGGTGGTATGTATATGAGTATGGTTACTACAAAAGGTGTTTGGGTACATGGTTGTGTAAGTGGATATGGTTGGTTGGCTGTAGCACTTGTTATTTTTGCAACATGGAGTCCAGCACGTGGTATGTTAGTGGCGCTGGTGTTTGGTGGATTGACAATTATGCGTATGTATGTGAATATCCCTGGACTTCCAGCACAGATTTATGATATGCTTCCATATGTAGCAACGATCCTTGTACTTGTGATCACAAGTATGCGTGAAAGTAAGGAGCATGCACAACCGAAGAGTTGTGGTACGAACTACTTCCGTGAGGAGAGATAAGACATCAATAGAAAAGAGGAAGATATTATGGCAAATCCAGTAGTAACATTTGAAATGGAGAATGGCGATATCATGAAAGCAGAGCTTTATCCTGAAATCGCACCAAATACAGTGAATAACTTTGTATCACTTGTAAATAAAGGATTTTATGATGGTTTGATTTTCCACCGTGTGATCCGTGGATTTATGATCCAGGGTGGATGCCCAGATGGAACAGGAATGGGTGGTCCAGGATATTCCATCAAAGGTGAATTTTCACAGAATGGTTTTCAGAATGATCTTGCACATGATCCAGGGGTGCTCTCTATGGCTCGTGCAATGCATCCAGATTCAGCAGGATCTCAGTTCTTTATTATGCATGAGAAATCTCCACATTTGGATGGAGCATATGCAGCATTTGGAAAGATCATTGAAGGTATGGATGTGGTAAATGCAATTGCTGAAACACCAACAAGTTGGGGGGACAAGCCAATGCAGCCACAGGTAATGAAAAAAGTAACAGTTGAGACTTTTGGCGAGACATATGAAGAGCCAGAAAGAGCTTAATTGTAAAGAATGAATGGATATGAAAAAGGGACTTCCGTTTTACGGGAGTCCCTTTTCTTAAATATAAAATTAGTGCAAACGTTATGCATAATGATAACGTTTGCGATTCTTTATAAAGAAGAATGCAGAAATGATACATGCCCATACTTCTGCAACGGTGATGGCCCACCAAATTCCATCGATTCCAAATAGTTCTGGTAAGATGAGAACAGATAGCATTTGGAAGACCAAGGTACGCAGGAAAGAAATAGTTGCCGAAATCACACCATTGTTTAATGCAGTAAAGAAGGCAGATGCGAAAATGTTCAAGCCGGACAAAATAAATGCAAATGAGAAAATGCGGAATGCATGTGTTGTCATTTCAAACAGTTCTTGATCATATCCTACAAATACGGTAGAAAGCGGAGCCGCAAGTGCTTGGGCAAGGAGCATCATAGCAATGCCAGCAACGCTCATGATCATCAATCCTTTTTTCAGCATATTATTCAATTCTTTGTGGTTGGCAGCACCATAGTTGTAACTGACGATTGGATTTGTTCCAATGGTGTAGCCAAGAAACATGGCAATAAATACGAATTGAATGTACATCAAAACTCCATAAGCAGCCACACCATTTTCCCCCGCAAAACGGAGCAACTGGAAATTGTAGAGCATACTGACAATGGATGTGGAGATGTTGGTCATCAATTCAGAAGCACCATTTCCACAGGCTTTTAAAATAGGAGTCAGTTCCATTTTGGTATGCACAAGTTTTAAAAGACTTGTGTTTGGACGCAAGAAGTAAATCAGTCCGAAGAATCCGCCTACGCACTCACTGAGTGCAGTTGCAAAAGCAGCCCCAGCAACGCCCCAGTGGAAAACGCCGATAAAGAGGGCGTCCAGTACCATATTTGTAACACCGGCCAGAATCATGGCCATAAGTCCAAGTTTTGGCTTTTGAGCAACAACGAAAAAGCTTTGGAATACATTTTGTAAAATAAAGGTTGTATTGCAGATCAAAGCAATTCGCCCATAGGTGATGCAATAGCCGAGCATAGATTCTGTGGCGCCTAACCAAATGGAAATTGGTTTGATCATGATTGTTCCAACGACAGCAAGGGTCAGTCCACAGATCACAGCAAGCTTTACCATCATTGTAAAATAGCGGTTGGCCAATTCAGTTTTTTGTTCTCCCAATGTTTTGGCAACAAGAGCGCTTCCGCCTGTACCGATCATAAAGCCGATTCCGCCGATCATCATAATAAATGGCATGACCAGGTTCACTGCTGCGAAAGCAGCCTTTCCAACAAAATTAGAAATAAAAAGTCCGTCTACCACACCATAAATGGAAGTAAAAACCATCATAATGATGGATGGAAAACAGAATCGGAATAGTTTGGAATAGGTAAAATGTTCTGATAATTCGAGTTTCATGAGAAATTCCTTTCTGAGAGGTTATTTTTTAAGTTATCGGTATTTTTATGTAAAAGAGTCATAAGAATCTTTTGCTCAGCTTCTGTAAATGCATCGAAGGCTTTGTTTTCCAGTTGAATGACTAAATCCACTGTTTGACGAGCAAATTGTTCCCCTTTTTCGGTAAGCTGAATCTGTTTCCGGCGTTTATCTTTTTCGGATAGTAATTCAATGATTTGTGCATCTTCTAATTTTTTTAAAGCGGTGTTGATTGTTTGCTTTGGCTGGCTAAGTGCAAAGCAAAGCTCACTTTGGGTAACAGCAACATCGGTTTCTCGAAGTGAGTACAAAATCCAAAAGGCACATTCAGATAACCCAAAACGTTTAGCAATCTGTCGATATAAATTTTCATGTTCTTTGATCATACTGTTGTATTCGGCAAGGCGATTACCTGCAATTTGTTTATTCATCCATCATCATCCTTAATCGTATTTTATGTAGTCCGAAAACGGACAGTTCTTTATATACAAGATTATAGTCCGAAAACGGACTTCTTGTCAAGAGAGAGCAAAGGGGGGACATTTTAAAAAGAAGATGTGTTTTTGCGGTGAAAAGAGAGGGCATCTACTTGAAAAAAGAAAGGGGATAAACTAAAATAAAAACTATTGGTAACTTAAAAAATCACCGAACCATAGAGTGGGAGGATGAAATAGATGGAAATGATACAGGCAAAGGAGCTTGTGTATGAATATGAAAAGCGTGATGAGGAAGGCAATGTGATCGGTATGAATCGTGCCATTGATGAGGTGAATATAGATGTTGAGCCAGGACAGTTTGTGGCAATTTTAGGACACAATGGTTCTGGAAAATCAACCCTTGCAAAGCATATCAATGCAATCCTTGTTCCATCGGGTGGAACTATGTGGGTCAACGGAAGAGACACAAAAGATCCAGAGGAATTGATGAATGTACGTCAGTCAGCAGGAATGGTTTTTCAGAATCCAGACAACCAGATTATCGGAACCGTTGTAGAAGAGGATGTGGGATTTGGACCTGAAAATATTGGTGTTCCTACAGATGAGATTTGGGAACGTGTGGAAAAGAGCTTGAAGGCTGTGGGAATGTTAGAATATCGCACCAATTCTCCAAACAAACTTTCAGGAGGGCAGAAGCAGCGTGTAGCGATTGCGGGAGTGATTGCTATGGCTCCACAGTGTATTGTATTGGATGAGCCGACAGCGATGCTTGATCCAAATGGAAGAAAAGAAGTACTAGATACGGTGCAGGAATTACGGAGAAGAAAGCATGTGACTGTAATTTTGATCACACATTATATGGAAGAAGTAATCGATGCAGATAAAGTGTATGTCATGGATGGTGGTCATGTAGTGATGGAAGGAACACCGAAGGATATTTTTAGCCAGGTGGAAACTTTGAAAAAATATCACTTGGACGTACCGCAGGTGACCATGCTTGCGGAAGAACTTCGTAAAAAAGGTTTGGACCTTCCGAAAGGAATTTTAAGAAGAGAAGAACTGGTGGAAGCAGTGACTGCTTTGTGGGAACAGAGAAAAAATAGATAGAAAAGAAGTAGGATAGAGGAAGTAACAATGTCGATGGAATTAAAACACATCAATTATATATATAGTCCTGGGACTGCATATGAAAAGCAAGCATTAAAGGACATTAATTTAGAAATTCCACAGGGACAGTTTGTGGGAATCATCGGCCATACTGGTTCTGGAAAGTCTACTTTGATCCAACATTTTAATGGCTTGATCAAAGCAACCTCAGGTGAGTTATATTACAATGGGGAAAATATTTATGCGGAGGGATATGATATGAAAAAACTCCGCAGCCAAGTAGGTCTTGTATTTCAGTATCCAGAACATCAGCTATTTGAGGTTGATGTGATGACCGATGTCTGTTTTGGCCCGAAAAATCAGGGATTGTCAAAAGAGGAATGTGAAGAACGGGCGAGAGAAGCATTACAGCTAGTGGGATTTCCAGAAAAATATTATACACAGTCCCCATTTGAACTGTCAGGAGGACAGAAACGTCGGGCAGCCATTGCGGGTGTTCTGGCCATGCGTCCCCAGGTATTGATTTTGGATGAACCTACTGCGGGACTAGACCCAAAAGGACGAGACGAAATTTTAGATCAGATTGCACATTTGCATCAGCAGACAGGGATGACAGTGATTCTTGTGTCCCATAGTATGGAAGATATCGCCAAATATGTGAATCGGATTGTTGTCATGAATCGGGGAGAAAAGATGTATGATGGGGAACCAAAGGAAATTTTCTCTCATTATAAGGAATTGGAGGCTGTGGGGTTAGCAGCACCTCAAGTGACCTACATTATGAATGATCTGAAAGAGCGAGGCCTTCCAGTGAGTGCTAAGGTGACTACAGTAGAAGAAGCAGCAGATGAAATTTTAAGGAGTTTACATGATTAGAGATATTACCATCGGACAGTATTATCCGGCAAAAAGTGTGATCCATCGGTTGGATCCACGCGTGAAAATTGTTTGTACATTGTTGTTTTTGATATCTTTGTTTGTACAGAATAGTTTGTTGGGATATTTGCTTGCAACAATATTTTTGTTTTCTGTGATCAAAATTAGCAAGGTGCCTTTTAGGTTTATTGTCAAAGGATTAAAAGCAATTGTTATCTTATTAATGTTTACTGTTGTGATGAATCTGTTTCTTACAAAAGGGGGGCAAGAGTTGTTTCACTTCGGATTCATTCACATTTATGAGAATGGACTTCGTACATGTGTCTTTATGGCAATTCGTTTGATCTATTTAATCATAGGATCTTCGTTGATGACGTTGACAACCACTCCGAATTCCTTGACCGACGGAATTGAAAAACTGTTGCATCCATTGAATAAGATTCATTGTCCAGTACATGAAATTGCCATGATGATGTCAATTGCGCTTCGTTTTATTCCAATTCTTTTGGAAGAAACAGATAAGATTATGAAAGCACAGATTGCCAGAGGAGCAGATTTGGAGAGTGGAAACCTGATTCAGAAGACAAAGGCTATGGTGCCGATTCTAGTTCCATTATTTGTGTCTGCCTTTCGACGTGCTAATGATCTTGCGATGGCAATGGAAGCAAGATGCTACAATGGTGGAGAAGGAAGAACGAAGATGAAGCCATTGGTGTACAAAGGAAAAGACTATGCGGCATATGCCATTACCATTTTGTATATAGTTGCTGTATTTTGTATCGGACGATTTGTATCATTTAAACTTTGGATTTTTTAAGAGGAAAATATGAAACGAGTAAAGTTAACAGTTGCTTATGATGGCACCAAGTATTGTGGATGGCAGATCCAGCCAAATGGCATTACGGTGGAAGAGGTGTTGAACCGAAAGTTGTCTGGGATGACAGGCGAAGAGATTGTGGTTATTGGCGCCAGCCGAACTGATTCGGGAGTCCATGCTCGGGGAAATGTTGCAGTATTTGATACGGAATCTCCAATACCAGCGGAGCGTATGGCGTATGCCTTGAATCGAAGACTTCCAGAAGATATTGTAATTGTAAAGTCAGAGGAAGTGCCATTGGATTGGCATCCGCGATATTGCGATTGTGAGAAAACCTATGAGTATCATATCTGGAATTCGGAAGTTCCAGATCCCACAAAGAGACATACAACCTATCATGTTTCTTACAAACTGGACATTGAAAAGATGCGTCAAGCAGCGCAGTATTTGATTGGGGAACATGATTTTGTAAGTTTTTGCAGCATTCATCGAAATGTGAAGACGACGGTCCGAACTATTTATCAGTTGGACATAGAAAAACATCATGAAGATCTGACTATACGGATCCGTGGAAATGGATTCCTTTACAATATGGTTCGAATTATTGTAGGAACATTACTTCGTGTGGGAAGAGGATATTATACACCAGAGCAGGTAAAAGAAATTTTAGAAGCAAAAAATCGAGAGGCAGCAGGTGTAACTGCACCTCCACAAGGATTGATGCTGATGGAAATAAACTATGACTAAAGGAGTAGAACAGCACATGGATATTAATCAAAAACTGACAGAGGAACTTGACGTAAAACGGTGGCAGATCGATGCAGCAGTGCAATTGATTGATGAAGGGAATACCATTCCTTTTATTTCTCGATATCGAAAAGAAGTGACAGGATCCCTTAATGACGAACAGCTTCGTAAATTACATGAAAGACTGTTATATCTTCGAAACCTGGAAGAGAAGAAAGAACAGGTGTTATCCAGTATTGAAGAACAAGGCAAGCTGACAGAAGAGTTGAAAGTACAAATTTTAGCAGCAGAGACTATGGTTGTTGTGGAAGATCTCTATCGTCCATATCGTCCAAAACGTCGTACCCGTGCTATGATTGCGAAAGAAAAAGGGTTGGAACCTTTGGCTGCATTGATTACATTACAACAGACAAAGGAACCTTTGGAAATAGAGGCGGAGAATTATATTTCAGAGGAAAAAGAAGTGAAGTCTGTAGAAGAAGCTCTTGCAGGAGCTATGGATATTATTGCAGAGTCCATTTCTGATGAGGCTGATTACAGAAGCTGGATCCGAAATCATACTATGAAGCAAGGAAAAGTTGTTTCTGTTGCAAAAGATGCAGAGGTAGAGTCTGTTTATGAAATGTACTATGAGTTTGAAGAGCCAGTAACCAAATTGGCAGGTCACCGAATTCTTGCACTGAATCGTGGCGAAAAAGAAAAGTTTTTGACGGTGAAAGTGGAAGCACCGGAAGAAGAAATTTTGCGTTATTTGGAATCTCAAGTGATTCACAAAGAAAATCCATATACAAGCCCCGTTTTAAAGGCAGTCATAGAAGACAGTTACAAACGCTTAATTGCACCAGCCATAGAACGTGAGATTCGGAATGAATTGACGGAGAAGGCAGAGGATGGAGCCATTGAAGTATTTGGCAAGAACTTACAGCAGTTACTGATGCAGCCACCGATTACAGGAAAAGTGGTTCTCGGATGGGACCCAGCATTTCGTACAGGATGTAAGCTTGCGGTTGTGGATGCAACGGGAAAGGTACTTGGAACGACTGTGATTTATCCAACAGCACCTACAACGCCAGCAAAGATTCAGGCGTCCAAAGATTTACTGAAGAAAATCATTCCAAAGTACAATATTTCTTTAATCTCTTTGGGAAATGGAACAGCTTCTCGGGAGTCTGAACAGTTTATTGTGGAATTGTTGAAAGAGATTCCAGAGAAGGTGCAGTATGTGATTGTAAATGAAGCAGGTGCATCTGTATATTCTGCCAGCAAATTAGCAACAGAAGAATTTCCAAAGTTTGATGTGGGACAGAGAAGTGCAGCATCCATTGCAAGACGTTTGCAAGATCCATTGGCAGAACTTGTGAAGATCGATCCAAAGTCCATTGGTGTTGGACAGTATCAACATGATATGAACCAGAAAAAGCTGGGAGAATCTCTGAACGGTGTTGTGGAAGACTGCGTAAACAAGGTAGGAGTAGACTTGAACACAGCTTCTGCGCCATTGTTGTCCTATATTTCGGGAATCAGTAGTGCCGTTGCAAAAAACATTGTGGCATATCGAGAAGAGAATGGTAGATTCGTAGATCGACGCAGTCTGTTGAAAGTTGCGAAATTAGGGCCGAAAGCATTTGAGCAGTGCGCTGGATTTATGAGAATCCAAGGAGGAAAGAACCCATTGGATGCAACGGGAGTACATCCAGAGTCTTATGAAGCAGCAGAAAAGTTATTGGAGAAACAAGGGTTTACCTTGGAAGATATTACAAGTGGCAATTTATCTGGATTATCTAAGACCATCAAAGATTACAAAAAGTTAGCAGAAGAACTTGGTATTGGTGAAATTACACTTCGTGATATTGTAAAAGAACTGGAAAAGCCTGCACGTGATCCACGTGAGGAAATGCCGAAACCAATCCTACGTACCGATGTGTTGGAAATGAAGGATCTAAAGGAAGGCATGATCTTAAAGGGAACCGTTCGAAATGTCATTGACTTTGGTGTCTTTGTCGATATTGGTGTACATCAGGATGGATTGGTACACATTTCCCAGATTACAGACCGCTATATCAAACATCCGTTAGAGGCAGTGAGTGTTGGGGATATTGTGGATGTAAAAGTGATGAGTGTTGATTTAAAGAAAAAAAGAATCGCATTGACGATGCGTGGCATACAGAAATAAGAAAATGGATAAAAAGAAGGAGAAGCCAACCGTTAAAAGTTGGTCTTCTCCATTTTTATTGCAAGCTCCTTGTATTCTTTTGGGGACATTCCAAATTCCTTTTTGAATGCTCGGAAGAAACTAGAATAATCTTTGAATCCGTACATCAAATAGACTTCGCTGATGCTAGAGGAAGAAAGAATTGCCTCCTGGCACATACGGAGTCGTTTTTTTGTAATGAACTGATGGATGGAAAGTCCAAGATTTTCTTTAAATACATGGGAAATATGATACTTACTTACATAAAAATGTTCTGCCAGAGCATCCAGTGTCAGGTCTTCCTCTAGGTGGTCTTCAATGTAGAGTAGAAGATTCTGGTACAGAGTCTGGCCCTCGTGCTGTGAGGTAGGATGTTCCATTTCATAAATAGAACGGTTCAAATGTAAAATTAGATCATTGGCACAGAGGGATATTTTAGCTTCTCGTCCAAAACGGTTGGAATGCAATTCTTCAATTAAGCGGAAAACTTTTGATTGAAGGGCATTAAATCCAATGACATCATAATGATAAATGTAGTGCTGGGTTACACGGGCATGCTGCATGAGATATACGTAATCAGAAGATAGCTTGAGCAAGTCATTGCAGTAATCGATGCTAATCCAAAACACAAAACGACGATACGGAAGCTTACTGTCCCGCAGGAATACATAGTGCTCTACCCCTGGTGGGATAATGACAACGTCCCCAGAAGTAAGGGGATAGGTGGTGTCATTGATGTTCATAGTCACATTTCCCTCTAGGAAAAAATAGAATTCATAATAATTATGTGAGTGATTATTTACATTATAAGAGTGACTTGTTTGGTAGGTGTCGTTGTAATAATAAATCTCGAAATCACGGGATAACATGATTTGTCGAGTGCTAAAAGCGGATCGTAAATTCTTTTTCATAAAAACTCCATTCTGCCGTTAAGAAAACGACATAATCTCTTTGTGATAGAATTGCGGATTATACTAACATATTTTCTATAGTATATCTCCAAATCACAACTTTTGCAATGTATACAACAATTTCGTCAATTGGATTTTTCCATTCATTTTAATATAATAGGCATAACAAATGAAGCAGCGAATCAAATCGCAAAATCATATCGTGTATAGTAGAAAGTGAGGAAATTTTTTATGGAAATGACATTGAGATGGTATGGATCTAAATTTGACACTGTTACATTGAAACAGATTCGTCAGATTCCAGGAGTGACAGGAGTAATCACAACATTGTATGATACAGAGCCAGGCGAAGTTTGGAGCCGTGAGCGTATCCGTGCAATGAAAGAAGAAGTTGAGGCGGCAGGCCTGAACCTTTCTGGTATTGAAAGTGTAAACATCCATGATGCAATTAAAACAGGTGCTCCAGAGAGAGAACAGTACATTGCAAACTACATTGAAACATTGGAAAATCTTGGAAAAGAAGACATTCATCTTGTATGTTATAACTTTATGCCTGTATTTGACTGGACACGTACAGAGCTTGCTCGTATGAGACCAGATGGTTCTACAGTTCTTGCATATACACAGGAAGCAGTAGATGCCATCGATCCAGAGAGAATGTTCGAATCCATCGCTGGTGATATGAACGGAACGATCATGCCAGGTTGGGAGCCAGAGCGTATGGCAAAAGTAAAAGAGCTTTTCGAAATGTACAAAGATATTGATGATGAGAAATTGTTCGAGAACTTAAAATATTTCCTCGAGAAAATCATGCCTGTATGTGATAAATATGATATCAATATGGCAATTCATCCAGATGATCCAGCTTGGAGTGTGTTTGGTCTTCCAAGAATCATCATCAACAAAGAAAACATTCTTCGTATGATGAATATGGTAGACAACCCACATAATGGTGTGACATTCTGTTCTGGATCTTACGGAACAAACCTTGAAAATGATCTTCCAGACATGATTCGTTCTTTGAAAGGAAGAATCCATTTTGCACACGTACGTAACTTGAAATTCATCACACCTACAAATTTTGAAGAGGCAGCTCACTTGTCAAGTGATGGAACATTTGATATGTACGAAATCATGAAAGCATTGTATGACATCGGATTTGATGGACCAATCCGTCCAGACCACGGACGTATGATCTGGGATGAAGTTGCAATGCCAGGTTACGGTCTTTACGATAGAGCTCTTGGAGCTACATACTTGAATGGTCTTTGGGAAGCAATCGACAAAGCTTCTACACGTGGAATCTAAGATTTATGAAATAAGCGGATTGCAGGAGAAAACGCTCTTTGCAATCCGTAAATCATAGAAGAAAAACGCGTCACAATTTGAAAAGAACAGCAAAATAAAAGAGGTAAGAAAAATGAAATTAAGTTTACAGGGAATTTCAGATAGAGCACAGTGGGAAGTAAAAGGATATAACCTTCCACAGTATGACATGGAAAAAATGATCGCTGCAACAAAAGAAAATCCATTCTGGATCCACTTTGGAGCTGGAAACTTGTTCCGTGCATTTCATGCAAATGTAGTACAGAACATGTTGAACGACGGAAGTCTTGATCGTGGACTCATCGTTGCAGAAGGATTTGATTATGAAATCGTTGAAAAAATGTATGCACCACACGATAACCTGGGTATCGTTGCTACATTGAAAGCAGATGGAACAATCGATAAAACAGTAGTAGGAAGTGTTGCTGAATCTCTTCCACTTGACTCTGCAAATGAAGTTGCATACGCAAGATTAAAAGAAATCTTCACAAAAGAGTCTCTTCAGATGGCAACATTTACAATCACAGAAAAAGGATACAGCCTTGTAAATGGAAAAGGTGAGCAGATTCCAGCTGTAACAGCTGACTTTGTTGCTGGACCAGAGAAACCAGAAAGCTATATGGGAAAAGTTACATCTTTGCTGTACGCTCGTTTCAAAGCTGGTGAATTGCCAATGGCAATGGTAAGTACAGATAACTGTTCTCACAATGGAGATAAATTATATGCAGCAGTTGTTGCATTTGCAAAAGCTTGGGTAGAAAACGGTAAAGCAGAGCAGGCATTCGTTGACTATATCGATTCTGATAAAGTTTCCTTCACATGGAGCATGATCGATAAGATCACACCAAGACCAGATGCATCTGTAGAAGCAATCTTAAGAGAAGATGGTGTAGAAGAATTAGATCCAGTTATCACATCTATGAACACATACGTTGCACCATTTGTAAATGCTGAGGAAACAGAGTACCTTGTGATTGAAGACGACTTCCCAAATGGACGTCCTGACCTTACAAAAGGTGGTTTGATGTTTACAGATCGTGAGACTGTAGATAAAGTAGAAAAAATGAAAGTTTGTACATGTTTGAATCCGCTTCACACATGTCTTGCGGTATTCGGATGTGTTCTTGGATATAAGAAAATCTCGGATGAGATGAATGATGAAGAACTTGTAAAATTGGTAGAGACAGTAGGATATGTAGAAGGTCTTCCAGTAGTAGTAAACCCAGGAATCCTTGATCCAAAAGAGTTCATCGACACCGTATTGAAAGTACGTGTACCAAATCCATTTATGCCAGACACACCACAGAGAATTGCTACAGATACATCTCAGAAACTTGCAATTCGTTTTGGTGAGACAATCAAAGCATACGCAGCTTCTGAAGAATTAGAAGTAGATTCTTTGAAATTGATTCCATTGGTATTTGCTGGATGGCTTCGTTACTTAATGGCAATCGACGATGCTGGAAATAAATTTGAATTAAGTCCAGATCCCTTGCTCGATACAGTTTGCCCATACGTTGCAGACTTCAAGGTTGGAGAAGAAAAAGATGTTGCAGAGATCGAAGCTGCACTCAAACCAGTATTAGAAAATGCGAAAATTTTTGGTGTAAACCTTTACGAAGTAGGCATGGCTGAAAAGGTATGCGGATATTTCAAAGAAATGATCGCTGGCGTAGGAGCTGTACGCGCGACATTGAAAAAATACGTATAAGAAATACGAAAAATTGTATCGTATGTCAATCGTAGAAATACGAAATTGCTAAAAATCCTTAAAATATAGATCTTAAATAGAGATCAAAAAATCTTCCTAAAAATATGAATGTTTAAAATAAAGAATCGCTTCCGGTGAGTTCTCCACACTCCTCGGAAGCGATTCTTTATTTGTAGGTTCATCTGTGAACGCCGACAGAAAAAATATATAATTACAATTTATTTACACGTTTCATAGCAGAAGTTACCATTCCGCCAAGGGCCAACAGAGCCAAAGCATTTGGAATTACCATCAGGTTGTTGAACATATCAGAAAGTTCCCAAACCAAATCATTGGAAGCCAGTGTTCCAAGGAAAATAAATCCAAGTGCAATCACAGTGTAGACTTTTGTCGCTTTGTCACCAAATAAGTAAGCAATGTTGATCTTACCGAACAGGTTCCATCCGAGGATGGTGGAGAAAGCGAAGAAGAATAGTGCAATGGCTACGAACATAGCGCCTAAGTTTTCACCAAATACAACACCGAAAGCAGTTTGTGCAAGGTTTGTTTTTCCAACTGTTTCTAGAGCAGCACCTGTATATCCATTTGCAAGGATTCCGCCTTCTGTATAGAGAGTGGAAATGACAACCAGTGAGTTTAAAGTCAAAACAACAAAAGTATCGATAAATACTCCAACCATGGCAACACATCCCTGTTCGTGAGGGGTTTTTACGCGAGCAAGTGCATGGGCATGTGGAGTAGAACCCATACCTGCTTCGTTAGAGAATAAGCCACGTTTTGCACCCTGGGAAACAGCAACCTTAATTGCAGCACCAAAGGAACCACCAATGATAGCCTGTGGCTGGAAGGCATATTTGAAAATCATACCAAATGTTTCTGGTAAATATTTGTAACGAGCAATAAGAACAATAAGTCCTCCAAGAAGGAAGATGGCTGCCATGATCGGAACGATTTTTTCAGTAACAGCGGCAAGACGTTTTGTTCCTCCAAGGAAAATGAATCCGCAGATTACAACAAGAATGAGTCCGATGATCCAAGAAGGGATACCAAAAGCAGTCTGGCAAGTTGATCCGATGGAGTTGGACTGAACCATACAACCAAAGAACCCAAGTGCTAAGGTAATGGCAATGGCAAAAAATCCAGCAAGAAATTTGCCCAGAGGTCCTTTGAAGGCAGTTGTAATATAGTAAACAGGCCCACCTTTGATTTGACCGTCTTTTTCAATAATACGTGTTTCCTGTGCAAGGGTTGCTTCTGCGTAGATGGTTGCCATTCCAAAGAAAGCAATGACCCACATCCAGAAAATAGCACCAGGTCCACCAGTTAAGATTGCACCGGAGGCACCAACGATATTACCAGTTCCAACCTGTGCGGCAATGGAGGTAGCAAGTGCCTGGAAAGAACTCATACCGTTTTCATGTTTTTTTCCGTTTAAAGAAATGGTACCGAAGACACGTTTCATACCTTCTCCAAAGCAACGAACTTGAACAAAATGGGTTTTAAAAGAATAGTACAAACCAACGACAATCAGCATAATAAATAAAATATAATCGGATAAGTAGCTGTTAATGGTTTGAACGATGGATAATAAAGTTTCAGACATGTTTTTTTCTCCTTTAGATAAATATGATAAAAAAAGAGCAACTATTGAAAATAGCTGCTCTGAAAAAACACATATAACTTTGAGAATAAATGATTGAAAATCCACATCTATTTACCATATCTTTTATATTGAAATCCAAATAGATGGGAAGTCATCACTCTGTCTCCTTTACCTGAGAGATTCAGTCCATGGGGACCTTACACCGTCGGTACTCATACATGAGTTTTTCCAGAGTATTCTCCGCCTCCAGTCTCCCAGTTGGGATTCAAGAGGTTTCATCGAATCTGGCTTTATGTTAGCACAGTATAAAAGTGCTGTCAATCCATAAAATTTCAAATATTGGTATTTTTTAACAAACATAGGTGGATTATAAAAAGCAATTCTGATAACGTCACATTAATTGGTAAGAAAATCAATAGGAACCGATTTCGGCTTCAATCTGACGTTTTGCTTTTAAAATTAAAGGTTTTAATTCATCAATCCGCTCATCACTCATACGATCTTTTGGAGCGGAAATACTGATGGCATATTTGGATTTTCCACTGTAATTTTTGAGGGAAACAGCAATACAGCGTACGCCAAGTTCATTTTCTTCATTATCCATGGCATAACCAGTACGACGGGTTTCCTCAATCAATTTTAAGAAATCCACGTAAGTTGTGATTGTATATTCGGTCAATGGTTTGATGGCGCTCTGTTTCCAAATGGCTTCAATCTTCTCATCAGGCATATCCGCAAGGAGTGCTTTTCCAACACCGGAGCAATAAAGCGGAATGCTTTTACCGACCATAGAAATCATGCGAACGGAATTCTGCAATGCCTCTACTTTATCAATGTAGGTTGCGTTAATACCATCAATCTGAACAAGGTGGACAGTTTCACCGGAAGAAATAGATAATTCCTTAATATAAGGACGTGTCAGATCAATAATGCTGTTTTGGGATAAAATCTGATTGGATAAAGCACAGATTTTAAAACTGAGACTATATTTGGAAGTCTCAGGGTCTTGTCTTACATAATCCATACAGATTAAAGAGTTTAAAATACGATGCACTGTGCTTTTATTAAGCTCCAATGCGGCACTTAGTTCCTGAAGACCAGTGGCACCATGGTCAGCAAGGTACTCAATGGTACTAAAGATACGTTCAGAAACTTGGATTGGGTTTTTCTGTTCATGTTCCATAAAAGGAAACCTCCTAGTGTCTACTCTGACAAATACACAATATGAAACTATGTTTCATTATGTGAAATTCTAAAGGGATTGTATCATGTTTCTATGGAAATAGCAATATAAAAGAAATTTTACGATAAACCCTAATAAAATGGCGGTTAAATATGGGAAAACGGGTTGACATAGAGAAAATAATGAGTATAATAAAAAACATAAAGTTCACGATATGGAATATAGTTCCACAATATGAAACACGTTGAAATGAAGAATATAAGACAAGCAAAGATAAGGAGATTATGAAAATGAGCAATGTATCAGAAACAATCCATAAAATGGGTGTAGTACCAGTAGTTGTATTGAATGATGCGAAAGATGCAGCTCCGCTTGCAAAAGCATTGTGTGAGGGTGGTCTTCCATGTGCAGAGGTTACATTCCGTACAGAAGCAGCTGAAGAATCTATTCGTATTATGACAACAGAATATCCAGAGATGTTTGTTGGAGCAGGAACAGTTCTTACAATCGAGCAGGTTGATCGTGCTGTAGCTGCTGGAGCAAAATTCATTGTAAGCCCAGGATTTGATCCAGAGATTGTTGATTACTGCTTAAGTAAAGAGATTCCAGTTTATCCAGGATGTATCACACCATCCGAGGTTGCACAGGCTGTTAAGAGAGGATTGAAAGTAGTAAAATTCTTCCCAGCAGAACAGTTCGGTGGTGTAGCTACAATCAAAGCACTTGCAGCTCCATACGTAGGAGTGAAATTCATGCCAACAGGTGGAGTGAATGCGAAAAACTTAGAAAGCTACTTGTCATGCGATAAGATCGTTGCATGTGGAGGAAGCTGGATGGTAAGCGGAAGCCTTGTTGCAGAAGGAAAATTTGAAGAGATCAAAGATCTTGTTAAAGAAGCAGTACAGCTTGTTGCTGATATCAGAAATAAATAAGAAAAACATTTATTTCCAATTATTTGTATGCAATCATTAGAAAGATAGAAAAGAAATACAAAAGAAAGAGGTTATCATGAGTAAGAAAGTTATTACATTTGGAGAAATTATGTTAAGACTTGCACCAGAAGGATATTATCGTTTCGTTCAGGCTGAAACATTTGGTGCTACATACGGTGGTGGAGAAGCAAACGTAGCAGTTTCGCTTGCAAACTATGGTTTTGATGCAAAATTTGTTACAAAACTTCCTAGCCACGAAATTGGACAGGCAGCAGTTAACTCTTTGAGAAAATATGGTGTTGATACATCTTACATCGCTCGTGGTGGAGACAGAGTTGGTATTTACTTTTTAGAGAAAGGTGCTTCTCAGAGACCATCTAAGGTTATTTACGACCGTGCTGGTTCTTCTATATATACAGCAACTCCAGAAGACTTTAACTGGAAAGAAATCTTCGAAGGAGCAGAGTGGTTCCACTTTACAGGAATTACACCAGCGTTGAATGACAACGTAGCCGCTATCTGCTTAGAGGCTTGTAAAGCTGCAAAAGAAGCGGGAGTTAAGATTTCATGCGACTTGAACTACAGAAACAAACTTTGGAGCAAAGAAAAAGCTGGACAGGTTATGGGCGAACTTTGTAAATATGTTGACGTATGTATTGCAAATGAGGAAGATGCATCTGATGTATTCGGAATTAAAGCTGCAAACACAGACGTATACGCTGGTGAAGTAAACCACGAAGGATACAAAGATGTTGCAAAACAGCTTGCTGATCGCTTTGGATTCGAGAAAGTAGCTATCACACTTCGTGAGTCACTTTCTGCTAATGACAATCTCTGGTCTGCAATGTTATATGACGGAACAGACTATTACTTTAGTAAAAAATATAAGATGCACATCGTAGACCGTGTAGGAGGCGGAGACAGCTTCGGAGGCGGTTTGATTGCAGCAACATTGAACGGATATGATGCACAGGCAACAATTGAATTTGCAGTTGCAGCATCTTGTCTGAAACACTCCATCGAGGGTGACTTTAACATGGTCTCAATGGACGAAGTTGCAAAACTTGCCGGTGGCGATGCTTCCGGACGTGTCCAGAGATAATAAATAATCCCTATTTGCTATGTTGAAATATGGCTGTCACAAATTGTGGCAGCTATATTTCTATCATCCCAAACTTTATGACATGGAACATGTGAAAGAGTGGAAGAATGGGGGACCTCAGAATAAGTGTTGAATCCTGGAAGTGGGATTATTATAATAGATTTTAAAGAAACCTTTTGAAGAACGAACAAAAAAAGAAGAAGAGAAAAATAGAAAGAAAATAATAGGAGAGACCACGCTATGAAAAAATTTATGGATGAAGATTTTTTGCTTTCTACAGAAACTGCAAAGAAATTGTATCATGAATACGCAGAAGTAATGCCTGTTCTTGATTATCACTGTCATTTGAATCCACAGGAAATTTATGAAGATCGTAAGTTTGAGAATATCACACAGGTATGGTTAGGTGCAGATCATTATAAATGGCGCCAGATGCGTTCCAATGGTGTCGAGGAAAAATACATCACAGGAGATGCTTCTGATCGCGAAAAATTCCAAAAATGGGCGGAAACATTGGAAATGGCAATTGGAAACCCATTGTATCACTGGAGTCATTTGGAATTGAAAAAATATTTTGGATATGATGGTTACTTGAATGGAGAAACTGCAGAAGAAGTTTGGAATTTGTGTAATGCGAAGCTTGCAGAGCCAGGAATGAGTGCACGCAATCTGATTAAACAGTCTAATGTTACATTGGTTTGTACAACAGATGATCCAATTGATTCTTTGGAGTGGCACAAGAAAATTGCAGAAGATGATACATTTGATGTACAGGTACTTCCAGCATGGAGACCTGACAAGGCAATGAACATTGAAAAACCAGATTATTTGAACTATGTTGGAAAATTAAGTGAAGTCAGTGGTGTGAAAGTAGAAAGTTTTGCTACATTGATCGATGCATTGAAAGTTCGTATGGATTTCTTTGAGGCAAATGGATGTACTATTTCTGACCATGGTTTGGAATATGTGATGTGTGTTCCTGCAACAGAGGATGAATTGGAAAAAATCTTTGAAAAACGTTTGGCTGGAGAAATGGTAACTCGTGAGGAAGAATTGCAGTTCAAGACAGCATGCATGGTAGCGCTTGGTCGTGAATATCATAAGAAAAACTGGGTAATGCAGCTTCATTATGGCGTAAAACGTGACAACAACCACAAAATCTTTGGAAATCTTGGTCCAGATGCTGGAATTGACTGTATCAATAACTTTGCACCATCTTCTCAGATGGCAGATTACTTGAATGCACTTGCAAAAGATGATCGGCTTCCAAAAACAATCCTTTACTCCTTGAACCCAATTGATAATGCAGCCATTGGTACAATTATTGGATGTTTCCAGGATTCTTCTAGCATTGGAAAAATCCAGCAGGGTAGCGCATGGTGGTTCAATGATCATAAGACAGGAATGATTGACCAGATGACTTCTTTGGCAAACTTGGGACTTCTTGGAAACTTTGTTGGAATGCTGACGGACTCTCGTAGCTTCTTGTCTTACACAAGACATGAGTATTTTAGAAGAATCCTTTGCGAATTGATCGGTGGATGGGTTGAGAATGGTGAATACCCAGCAGATTATAAAACATTGGAGAAAATGATCAAAGGTATTTCCTATAATAATGCAGTTCGCTATTTTGGATTTGATTTGTAAAAAGAACGAAAGATCAGAATTATAAAATGCAGAAATAATAGTCGGATAAAAGAATCAGAAAAACTTGGAAGTTGAAAAAGCTTCCAAGTTTTTTGTTTTTTCTTAAGATATGTCACCACGGTATTCTTTGGGTGTTTTCCCAATATATTTTTTGAAAATTTTTGTGAAGTAGTTGACATCAGCAATGCCACAATATTGTGCAATGGTCTGAATTTGCATGGTCGTAGTATTTAAAAGAAATACTGCATTCTCGACACGCTTTTTATTGACGTAATCAGTTAAGGTGAGTCCCGTTTCCTTTTTGAATAAAGTGGATAAGTAGCTTGGATTTACGTCTAAAAGGTGAGCTTGGGTTTTCAGACTTAAATCTGTAGTTAAATCGGAATCAATACGAGTAATAACCTTTTGGACAAGAAGAGAATATCCTTTCATGGAATGATTCTTTACAAGAAGACAATACTTATGGATCATTTCCTTCTGTAAAGCAAGTCCGGCTTCTTTTGTATTAATTTGTTCAATTTTACGAGCAAACTTGGAGGATAAGTTGTCAATGTGCAATGGATGTACAGAACCCTGTTCGGCACCTTTTCGTAATAATGTATTCATGATAATACAGTAATTCTTAATGTTGCGAATTGGATCGTTTACACGAGGCTCTGCGGTGAGAAGAGAACTGCTCTTCATCACGGTTTCTGCTTTTTGAATTAAGCCTTGAGAAATGGCATGAATCAATTGATTCTCAAATTCATAACGTTTTTCTAAAATGGACATGGAAACAAATGGTTCTTCCGGTTCGTTGTTGGTGGATCTGGATGCAACCGGCTCTACACAATCTGGCATTTGGCGTTCAATGGTTTCAATTGTAAATTCTTCCATTCCACCCCAAATATATTCCCCAAACGTATTAACAATAGAATATAAAAATTCTTCATCCATCACAAGTGGAAGGTCAGAATAATATTTTTCTAACTGTGCAAACTGGGATGGAGAAAGGCTGTAACGTTCGGCTAGTTGGAACAACATTGGTTTCGATATGTCTTGTTTGATATAAGGACCAATCAAAATATGGGACGAAGGGTGGTCCAGATCGGGGAGCTGGAAATAAATATAATTGCAGTAAAATTTATCTCGAATACGGTAAATCACACGCTCTGATTCTGAAAAAGGCTGCTCCGTAATAATTTTATTGTAGTTTACTTCGTTATATAAAAGGCGCCGAATGCCATAGTCAAATTCAGTAATATTTTTATCTGAAGAATTGAAATTGGTAAAATTAATATGTAAATTTTCAATTATTTTTTTGAAAAAACGCAATTCTGAATCGTAAAACATAAAAAATCTCCTTTTCTAAATGCATTATATCATCTATATAATAGTAAAAATATACTCTATTATCGTATGATTTTTATGCAAATGCAAGTGTAAATAAAAATAATACTGAAAAACTAAGAAATTTTTCTAACGAATTTGTTGTCTTTTTATTAGAATAAAGGCATCGAAAACAATGGCAAATGAAAGAAGGAGGATAAAAATGCGTAACATCATTAATTTAAACAAAGATTGGCAGTTTATTCAGAAAAATATTGGACTTCCAGCAGAGATGCCTACAGATTGGCAGAAGGTAGATCTTCCACACACATGGAATGCGATTGATGGACATGATGGTAATGGAAGTTATGACAAAGGATGCTACTGGTATGCAAAATCCTTTACAACACCAAAACAGGCATTTGGTGGAAGTAGAGTATTTGTTGAGATTCTCGCAGCAGGACAGCAGGCTACTGTTTATGTAAATGGTACAGAGGTTACATACCATGAAGGTGGATATTCTACATTCCGTGCGGATATCACAAATCTTTGCAAAGAGGAAGGAGAAAATCTTCTTGTAATCGCTTGTAGCAATGAGTACAAAGATAGCGTTTACCCACAGTCTGCAGACTTCACATTTTATGGTGGATTATATCGTGGAGTAAACCTGATCAGTGTTCCAGAAGCACACTTTGATCTTGAGTATTACGGTGGACCTGGAATTCAGGTGACACCAACACCATGTGAGTGTGGCGGAGCACACTTTGATATTGTTTCTTATGTGAAAAATGCAGATGAGAACTTTACAGTACTGTATTCTATCTGTGATGCAGAAGGAAATGAAGTGGCAGCAGCTTGTCGTCCAGCAGATGACACAAATGTAACACTTTATGTTCCAGATGCAAAACTTTGGGAGATTAACTCTCCGTACCTTTACACAGTAACAGCACGACTTCAGAGAAGAAATGAAACATTTGATGAAGTAGAAGTAAAAGCTGGTGTAAGAAGTTTCTCTTGTGATCCAAACAAAGGATTTATCATCAATGGAGTAGAGACTCCACTTCGTGGTGTAAGCCGTCATCAGGATATCATGTACAAGGGAAATGCTTTGACAAGAGAAGATCACTATGAAGATGCAAGAATTATCAAGGAATTGGGAGCAAATACAATTCGTCTTGCACATTATCAGCACAGCCAGGATTTCTATGATGCATGTGATGAAATGGGATTTGTTGTTTGGGCAGAAATTCCATTTATCAGTGTAATGAACAAAGATCCTGAGGCTCACCAGAACTGTATCAGTCAGTTAAAAGAGTTGATTATTCAGAACTACAATCATCCATCTATTTGCTTCTGGGGAATTTCAAATGAGATCTTGATTGGAGGAATCTCTGAGCAGTTGGTTGAAAATCATAAAGAATTGAATGCTCTCGCTAAAAAATTGGATCCAACAAGACTTACAACAATCGCACACGTAAGTATGACACCGATTGATGGACCAATGCACGGAATCACTGATGTAGAAAGTTACAACCACTATTTTGGATGGTATGGTGGAAAGATGGAAGACAATGGACCATGGCTTGATATGTTCCATGAGAAATATCCAGATATCTGTCTGGGTATGTCTGAGTATGGATGTGAAGGTATTATTACATATCACGGACCAAATCCAGCTTGTAAAGACTACAGTGAAGAGTATCAGGCGTTATATCACGAGCACATGGCAAAAGTATTTGACGAGCGTCCATGGATCTGGTCTTCACATGTATGGAATATGTTCGACTTCGGTTGTGCAGCACGTGATGAAGGTGGAGTATCTGGTAGAAATAATAAAGGTCTTGTTACAATGGATCGTAAGACAAAGAAAGACAGCTACTACATTTACAAAGCTTACTGGAACAATGATCCAATGGTTCACGTTTGTGGAAGACGTTACGCACAGCGTGCAGGAGAAACAACAGAGATTCGTGTTTACTCTAACCAGCCAGAAGTTACATTGTATGTAAACGGAGAAGCAGTTGAAATACAAAAAGCAGATAAGGTATTTGTATTTACAGTTGCTTTGAAGGAGGGACAGAACACAATCCTTGCAGTGGCAGGAGATGTGAAAGACAGCATCACATTGGAAAAGGTAGAGAAAGAGCCAGAAATCTATGTACTTCCAGAAGTAAATGAGCGTGCAGAGGGTGTTGCAAACTGGTTTAAAACAGTTGGAGATATGGACTTGACAGCTCCAATGGAATTCCCAGAAGGCATGTACAGCATTAAAGATACAATTGAGGATCTTGCAAAGAATGAAGAGGCATTAGAAATCGTTGCGAAAGCAGTCAAACTTGGTATGAACATGAACATTGTACCTGGAGAAGGTATGTGGGATATGATGAAAGCGATGAATCTTGAGAAAATGAAAGATCTTGCAGGAAGCTTACTTCCAGATGGATTTATCGAAAGTTTGAATGCAAAACTGATTCAGATCAAAAAAGACTGCTAATTCAGGATTTACTATTGTTATACAGAAGGGAAAAGAAATATGAAAGAACAGAAAAAAGTTCCGGCATTTGGGATCAAAGATAAAGTCGGATATATGTTTGGTGATTTTGGTAATGATTTTACCTTTATCTTATCTTCCAGTTTCATGTTGAAGTTCTATACAGACATCATGGGAATTGGAGCAGGTGTTGTCGGTATGTTGATGATGGTGGCACGTTTTGTGGATGCCTTCACAGATGTTACTATGGGACAGATTGTAGACAGATCGAAACCTACAAAAGATGGAAAATTCAAACCTTGGATTCGTAGAATGTGCGGACCAGTTGCAATTGCCTCCTTCTTGATTTTCCAATCTGGTTTTGCGGATATGTCCTATGGGTTTAAGCTTGTATGGATGATTGTTACTTACCTTCTTTGGGGAAGCATTTTCTATACATCCATCAATATTCCTTATGGCTCTATGGCATCTGCTATTTCTGCAGAAGCAGAAGACCGTGCCTCCTTGTCAACATGGAGAAGTATTGGATCAACACTTGCCAGCTTGGTGATCGGTGTAGGTACACCACTTGTAGCTTATGTAACAGTGGATGGAAAATCTGTGATGTCCGGTAGCCGTATGACAATCATCGCTGGAGTATTCAGTGTATTGGCAATCATTTGTTATATGTTATGTTTCAAACTCGTTACAGAGCGTGTTCCAGTTCCAGCAAACAGTGAGAAACTGGATATGAAGAAAGTGATTCATAATCTTGTAACAAACCGTGCGTTGATTGGTATTATTGTTGCAGCATTATTGCTTCTTCTTTCTTTACTTGGAATGCAGGGAATGTCAGCCTTTGTATTCCCGAACTACTACGGAAGCCCAGCAGCTCAGTCAACAGCAGCTTTGGCAGGAAGTATTGCAGTTCTTGCAATCTGTGCACCATTTGCAACAAAACTTGCTGCAAAATTTGGTAAGAAAGAGTTATCTATCGTATCTTGTTTGACTGGTGCAGCATTCTTCCTGGTGTGCTTCCTTATCAGACCAGAAAATCCATACGTCTATGTTGCATTCTATACATGTGCATTTGTTGGCGTTGGATTCTTCAACATGGTTGTATGGGCAATGATCACAGACGTTATCGATGATGCGGAAGTAAAAAATGGTGTTCGTGAAGATGGGGCAATTTATTCTGTATATTCTTTCGCGCGTAAGATTGGACAGGCATTGTCCTCTGGACTTGTTGGTGGATTGCTGTCTATGATTGGATATACACCAGCAACAGCCATTTGATCCAGAGGTTGTAAATGGAATCTTCAATATTGCTTGTTGGGTACCAATTATTGGTCTTGTAGCAGTGGCATTATCTTTGATTTTCTTATATCCATTGAATAAGAAAAGAGTGGATGCTAACGTTGCAGAGTTGAAGAGACGTCGTGCAGAAAAAAATGCATAATCAACTTGATTGTATAAACGAAAATTAAAAATAGAATGGATTTCTATTCCAATGGAGAAGCCTTGTACAAGTGATTCGTACAGGGCTTTTCTTTTTTGCCTTCGTTGGAAGAAAAATGAAAGTGAGGAGCACAACTATTTTGAAGAAGTGTAGAAGTTGCAGTATAGGGAAAAATATTGGCAATGACCGTAAAAAAATCAGACCATTTTTGTAGAATAAGGATTGTACGGAATTCAGTACTTGCCAAATGGATGGAATTCACTTAAAATAAATTCGACAAATTAATAATGAAGGTTATTTGAAGAAGGAGACAAACATGAAAAGAAAAGCAATGAGTATTCTTTTAGTGTTAGCAATGACATTTTCTATTGCACTGAGCGGATGTTCAGGTGATAAGGAAGCAGCAGAGTCGACAACTGAAAAAGAACTTTCAGGAAAACCAGTCGAAGGCGGGAAAATCAGAGTTGGTATTTCCCAGGATTTAGACAGTCTTGACCCACACAAAGCAGTAGCGGCAGGAACGAAAGAGGTTTTATTTAACATTTTCGAAGGGCTTGTAAAGCCTGACAGTGATGGAGATTTAGTGGAAGCAATTGCAGAATCATATGAGATTTCTGATGATGCGAAGGTGTATACGTTTACACTTCGTGATGGAGTGAAGTTTCATAATGGAGAGGCTGTAACTGCAGAAGATGTAAAATATTCAATTGATCGTTGCGCCGATACTACCAATGGAGAGCCGTTAGTATCGGCGTATTCTATTGTGGAGAGCGTGAACATTGTTGACGATAAAACCGTAGAAGTTGTATTGAGCGAACCAAACACAGAGTTTTTAGCGTATATGACAACAGCCATTGTTCCAAAGGATTATGCGGAGTTGGAGACTGCGCCGATGGGAACGGGGCCATTTAAATATGTATCTAGAAATCCACAGGAAAATGTGATTCTAGAGAAAAACGATGAGTACTGGGGCGAAAAAGCACATTTGGACGAAGTGGAATTTCGAATTGTAGCAGATGCAGATATGCTTGTCACAAACTTAAAAGGTGGATCCATTGATATGGCAATGCGTCTGACTTCCTTGCAGGCAGCAGAGTTGACAGAAGGTTTTCATATTGAGGAAGGAACTATGAACCTTGTGCAGGCGTTGTATTTGAACAATGCGGTGGAACCTTTGAACAAAGAGGAAGTTCGTCAGGCTCTTAGCTATGCAATCAACCCAGATGAAATCATGATGATGATGGCAGATGGAAAAGGTGTGCGTGTGGGAACAAGTATGTACCCAGGTTTGAAAAAATATTACGATGAATCTTTTGCTACTTACTATGAGCAGGATATCGAAAAAGCGAAAGCATTGTTGAAAGAAGCTGGATACGAGGATGGATTTGATCTGGAGATTTCTGTATGTTCTGCAGATCAACCACATGTGGACACAGCACAGGTAATTGCAGAACAGTTGAAACAGATCGGTGTGAATGTCAAGATCAATCCAATTGAGTGGGAAGCATGGTTGGAAGACGTATATGCTGGTAGAAACTTCCAGTCTACTGTAGTTGGTGTAGATGCTACAAACTTGTCAGCCAGAGCTATGTTAGAAAGGTTTACATCTACAAACAGTGGAAACTTTATTAACTTTAAAGATCCAGAATATGATGCCATTTTTCAGGAAGCGATTTCTACAACAGATGAGGATGAACAGTTAGAAAAATATCATGAGATGGAAGAAATCCTGGCAGAAAAAGCGGCAAATGTGTATATTCAGGATTTGGCGAACTTAGTAGCAGTCAGTGACAAGTTTGACGGCTATACATTCTATCCATTGTACGTGCAGGATATGTCCAAAATGTACATGGTAGAGTAGATGTTTATTGTATAAATAGGCGTTTCACAACAAGCAAATTCAAAATTGAATTTGAGGGGAAAGATTTCAAGATAAAATGAAAAGGAAGGAAAGCAAGTATGAAATACGGAATCAAAAAAGTAACAGGTCTTATAATCACATTATTAATTGTCAGCATGCTTGCTTTTCTCGCCTTTGAAATTATTCCAGGAGATCCGGCAAGAAGCATTCTTGGTACAGAAGCGACTGAGGAAAAAGTCCAGGCTCTGCGAGAGGAGATGGGACTGAACCGTCCCCTGCCGCAGCGATATGGACAATGGGTGAAAGATTTCGTCACAGGTGATATGGGAACTTCTTATTATTATCAGGAGCCAGTAAAAAAGATGATTGGAGATAAGATTCCAATTACTTTGGCAATGACCACGATGTCATTTGTGTTTATTTTATGCTTATCATTTCCAATCAGCATTCTCTGTGTTCGGTATGAAAATAAGTGGATTGACAGGTTCTTTCTCATATTAAATCAGTTGACCATGTCCATTCCACCATTTTTTATTGGAATTATATTTACATTTTTATTTGGTCTACTGTTGAAAATATTTATCCCAGGGGGATACATTTCTTATACAGAAAGTGTAACAGGATTTTTGGGGTATTTGATCTTGCCATCGTTGGCGATTGCTCTACCGAAAGCGGCAATGACGACGAAAATGTTCCGCAATTCTTTGATCACCGAAATGCGACAGGATTACGTGAGAACGGCTTATAGTCGAGGAAACAACCCATGGCAGGTGCTGATGAAGCATGTGGTGAGAAATGGAATTTTGCCAGTCATTACCTTTTTGGGGATGATGGTGGCAGATATTATTGCAAATAGCATTGTCATTGAGCAGGTATTTGGAATTCCCGGCTTGGGGAGAACGTTGATCTCTTCTATATCTAAGCGAGATTATCCAGTCGTGCAGGCAATTATTGTGTTGATCGCGGTAGTTGTACTTGTTTTAAATACGTTGGTAGATTTGTTATATCAGAAATTAGATAAGAGGATTGCGTTGTGAGAAAAAGAAATATGCAGACAAAGAAGAAAAAATCATCTTATAATTTTACATTTGGTCTTGTGCTTACCTTGTTTATGATTGCATTGATCGTACTGGGTGCTCTTTGGACTCCTTATGATCCAGAGATGATGAAAGGAAGTTTAAAGTTAAGTGCGCCAACATCTGCTCACTTGTTTGGATGTGACCAGTTTGGGAGAGATGTGTTAAGTCGTGTACTAAAAGGAGCCGGAAGTACCTTATTAATCGGTGTAGGAACGGTTGTGATTGGTGGTGGAATTGGAATTGTTGTGGGAGCGATAACAGGCTATTTTGGCGGATGGCTGGATGAAGGCTTGATGCGGATCAACGATGCATTGGCTGCATTTCCAAGCATATTGATTGCATTGGCCATTATCGCCATTGCAGGAAGTGGCACCTATCGTGTGATGCTTGCTCTTGGACTTGCATTTATTCCTAGTTTTGCCCGTGTGGTCCGTGGAGAAGTTTTACGTTTGCGGGAAGCAGATTATGTGATCAGTGCAAAGCTCATAGGAGTGCCAACCTATCGGATTTTATTTGTTCATATTTTGCCGAATATCATGCCATCTCTGTTGTCCGCCTTGGCTATTGGATTTAACAATGCCGTGTTAGCAGAGGCTGGATTCAGTTATTTGGGAATTGGGGTGCAACCTCCAGATGCCAGTTTGGGGCGCATGTTATCCGAATCCCAAACATTTTTGGCAAGTGGTCCTTGGTGTGCCATTTTTCCGGGACTCTTCCTGGTATTACTTGTATTAGGTGTTGGAATATTTGGGGAAGGAATCTTGGATCGATTTGGAGGTGGTCGTTAATGTTAAACGTGGAAAATCTGACCATTCATTTTGAAGATCGAGAAGTCCATCAGGAAGTGGTAAGAGAGAACTCTTTTTCTATGGAAAAAGGAGAAATCTTGGGAATTGTAGGAGAGTCTGGATCTGGAAAGTCTATGACGGCGCTAACCATAGCGGGATTGTTAAAGCAACATGCAGTGTTAGACTCGGGTAAAATTACATTTACTGATCGAGAGGGAAAGAAATACGATCTTTTGGAATTGGATGCAAAAGAAATGAGAACCTTACAGGGAAATCAGATTAGTATGATCTTTCAAGAGCCAATGACGGCATTGAATCCCACCATGCAAATTGGAAAGCAGGTGGAGGAATCCTTGCGTTTGCATACGGAATTGTCTAAGGAAGAACGAAAGAAAAGAGTATTAAAGGCTTTGGAGGATGTGGAGTTTGAACATCCAGAAAAGTTAGTCAAGAAATATCCCCATGAACTTTCTGGAGGAATGCGCCAACGAGTGATGATTGCTGCGGCAATTGTTTGTCGACCACAGTTGTTGATTGCTGATGAGCCAACTACTGCTTTGGATGTGTATACCCAGGAAAATATCATACAGCTGTTAAAAAAGTTAAATCAAAAATATCAGATGGGAATTCTATTTATTTCTCATAATCTTCGTGTCGTGCATATGCTTTGCGAACGGGTTCTTGTGATGCAACATGGCATCATTGTAGAGGAAGGTAAAACGGAAGAAATTTTTCGAAATCCGAGCCATCCATATACAAAGGAATTGATCGCAGCAATTCCAGCGAGAATAACAAATAATGCCTATGCGAAGCTGTTGAGACAAAAGGCAGGTGACTAAAAAGTGAATGAAAAAAAGAAGGTATTGGAGTTACATCATGTCCATGCATTTTATAAAGAGGGCAAGAAGAGAAGACAGATTTTAGAAGATGTTTCATTTACTTTATATGAAGGGGAAATTGTTGGTCTTGTAGGTGCAAGTGGAAGTGGAAAATCCACACTTTGCAAAAGTATTCTTGGATTGTTAAAGGATTATGAAGGAGAGATCGTTCATTATACAGATCGTCCACAGATGGTGTTTCAGGATCCTTTTTCCTCCTTGAATCCGAAAAAAACTATTGGATGGATTTTGGAAGAGCCTCTTCGAGTTCAAAAAATCGGGACCAAGGAAGAACGGAAAAACCGAGCAGAGGAAATGTTGGAAAAAGTACATTTACCAAAAGAAATGTATGATTACTACCCAAGAGAATTGAGTGGAGGACAACGGCAACGAGTGAGTATCGCACTTGCATTGATGACTGGAACGAAGTTCGTTTTGGCAGATGAGCCATTGTCTGCCTTGGATGTGACCGTGCAGGCGCAGATGATCGAGTTATTGAAGGAATTGCAAAGAGAAGAGAAAATTTGCTATTTATTTGTCTCTCATGATCTGGATGTGGTTCATATGATTTGTGACCGGGTACTTGTGTTGACGGATGGAAAAGTAGAGGAGTGTTTACTTGAGAACTTATAAATTGACCATTGCCTATGATGGATCCAGATTTCGTGGATGGCAGAGACAGCCAGATACAGATTTGACCATTCAAGGAATTTTAGAAAAAAATATCAGTGAGCTTGCCGGATATCCGGTGGAAATACAGGGATCGGGCCGGACAGACGGAGGCGTTCATGCTGCCGGACAGACGGCTTCTTTTTCGTTGTCGGGAAAGGTAGATGAAAAAGAGTTTCAAGAAAAGTTAAATCAAAGACTGCCAGAAGATATCCGTATACTTCAGATGGAACTGGTGAAAAATAGCTTCCATGCTAGATATAGTGCCAAAGGAAAATGTTATGAATATACAATAGACACTGGAGAGCGAGCCAATGTATTTACTAGAAAATATACCTTCCATTATCCGAAAGTATTGAATATTATGGGAATGAAGGCAGCTGCAGATCGCTTAATCGGAACGCATGATTTTGCAGGATTTACGGATCGTGTGGACGATCATTCTACTGCGAGGAGAATTTATTCGATTCAGATCAGACAAGAAGGAAATCTGGTGAAGATTGAATATCGGGGAAGTGGATTTATGTATCATATGGTCCGCATTTTAACAGGAACCTTGTTGGAAGTAGGAACTGGTGAGCGTAGGTCGGAAAGCTTGGCGGCTATATTGGAACATGGAATCCGCGCAGAGGCAGGATTTTTAGTGCCAGCCTCTGGTCTATGTATGAAACGAGTGTTTTATGATGAAAAAGAACTAAGCGAGGTGGAACGATGAAACTGGTATCATGGAATGTAAATGGAATCCGTGCATGTGTGCAAAAAGGATTTTTAGATATTTTTCGGGAAATTGATGCAGATATTTTTTGTCTGCAAGAAACAAAGATGCAGGAAGGACAGTTGGAGCTGGAGTTGGAAGGGTATCATCAGTACTGGAATTATGCTGTGAAAAAAGGCTATTCTGGAACTGCTGTATTTACAAAGAAAGAGCCGATTTCTGTAGCCAATGGAATTGGAATGGAGGAGCATGATCAAGAGGGGCGTGTGATCACCTGTGAATTTGAGGATTTCTATTTTGTTACGGTATATACACCAAATTCACAAAATGAATTGAAGCGTTTGGATTATCGAATGAAGTGGGAAGATGATTTTCGAGCATACCTGAAAAAGCTGGAAGAAAAGAAGCCAGTTATTGTTACAGGTGATATGAATGTTGCCCACAAGGAAATTGATCTGAAAAATCCAAAGACCAATCGGAAAAATGCGGGTTTTACCGATGAAGAAAGAGAAAAATTTACAGAACTGCTGGAAGCAGGATTTATCGATACATTTCGATATTTTTATCCAGAGGCAGAAGGAAGGTATTCTTGGTGGTCCTATCGATTTAAGGCTCGCGAGAAAAATGCGGGATGGAGAATTGACTATTTCCTTGTGTCCGAATGTTTGAAAAATCGACTACAGGATGCAAAAATCTTAACAGAAGTCTACGGTTCTGACCATTGTCCAGTTGTATTAGAACTGAAATAGTATTACAATAACATATTACAATAAGAAAAATGGGAGGCGGTCATTTTGACAAAAATTGACATTATTTCAGGCTTTTTAGGAGCAGGAAAGACTACATTTATAAAGAAAATGCTTCAGGAGGCATTTGCTGGGGAGCAGGTTGTATTGATTGAAAACGAATTTGGTGAAATTGGAATAGATGGAGGATTTTTGAAAGATGCTGGCATCGAAATCCGTGAAATGAATTCTGGATGTATTTGTTGCTCTCTTGTTGGTGATTTTGGAAAATCCTTACAAGAAGTTGTTGATACCTATCATCCGGACCGTATTTTGATTGAACCATCTGGTGTTGGAAAATTATCTGATGTGATCAAAGCAGTTCAGGATGTGCAAAAAGAAATTGACGCACAGTTAAATAGTTTTGTGACAGTTGTCGATGTTACAAAATGTAGATTATATAGTAGAAACTTTGGAGAGTTCTTCCGCAATCAGATTGAATACGCTGGAGCGGTCATTCTAAGCAGAACAGACAAAGCAAAAAAGGAAAAGATTGAGGACGGAATTGCGATTTTACGTGGCATCAATGAAAAATGTCCGATCATTACAACTCCGATTGAACAGCTTTCAGGAGTAAAATTGTTGGAAACAATGGAAGGAAGCAAGTCTTTGGAAGAAGAGTTACTTGCTGAAATTGTTTGTCCAGTGTGTGGGGAGCATCATCATCACGATCATGAGGATCATTGCGAGTGTGGTCACGATCATGACCACGAGCGACATGAACATCATCATGAGCATGAAGAACATTGTGGCTGCGGACATGAACACGCTCACGAACATCATCATGAGCATGGAGAACATTGCGGTTGTGGACATGATCATCATCACGGTCATCATGCGGATGAGGTGTTTACAAGTTGGGGAAGAGAAACAACAAAACAGTATACAAAAGAGCAGATGGAATCCATCCTTCATAAATTAGAGGAAGGAGAAACTTACGGTACAATCTTGCGAGCGAAAGGAATGGTTGCAAGTGAGAACAATGAGTGGATTTATTTTGATATGGTTCCAGAAGAACATGAAGTGAGAACGGGTGCGCCTGAATACACAGGCCGTATTTGTGTTATTGGTTCTAAGCTGGATGAGAAAAAACTGGAAGAATTGTTTGAGAGTTAGAAAGGAATGGGTATCATGAGTCAACCAGAAGTATCTGTTTATTTAATGACCGGATTCCTTGAAAGTGGAAAGACACAATTTTTGAATTTTACCCTCCAACAGGAATATTTCGACATTGATGGAACTACATTGTTGATTCTCTGTGAAGAAGGAGAAGGGGAATATGAAATGGAAAAGCTCCATAAGCACAATGTGATTGTGGAGACTGTGGAAAGTCAAGAGGAGTTCACAGAAAATTATTTGGTGGAAATGGATTTGCAGTATCGCCCAGATCGAGTTGTAATCGAGTATAATGGAATGTGGCCGGTAAGTGATTTTGAAAAAATGAGATTGCCTGCGGGGTGGGGAATTGAACAAAAATTGGCAGTAGTAGATGCCAGTACCTTCCAGATGTATCTGACTAATTTGAAACCATTATTTGTGGAAATGGTTCGAGGGGCTGAGATGGTTCTTTTCAATCGTTGTACAGATATCACACCACTGGCTGGATATCGACGTAGTGTAAAAGTTGTAAGTCCACAGGCAGAGGTCATTTTCGAAGATGAAAATGGAGAAGAGATTGAAAACATTTTCCAGGATGATGTGCCGTATGACATGAATGCACCGGTCATTGAAATTCGTCCGGAGGATTATGGAATCTGGTATGTGGATGTGATGGAAAATCAGGATAAGTATCGTGGAAAAGTGGTAGAATATACCGCTCGTGTGTTGAAACCAAAGAGCTTTCCGTCAAAATTGTTCTTTCCAGGCAGAATGGCGATGACATGCTGTGAAGATGATACAACATTTCTTGGATATATTTGTAAAAGTGCCTATGTTCCAAAATTAAAAGTGGGACAATGGGTGAAAATTCGAGCAAAAATCCAGTATGAGAATCTGGCGATGTATCATGGAAGTGGGCCGGTGCTTGATGCAGAATTTATCGAGGAAGCAGATCCAATTCCAGAGCTGGTATATTTTAATTGATTCGAAAATAGATGTGTTTTGAATCTTGAAGCGTGATATTTTCTTGATTGTGTAGAAGAAAACCTCAGATAATAAAAAGTGAACAGGAGGAATTGAGTGTGGATAAAAAGTTTGATGTGATCGCATTAGGTGAATTACTTGTTGATTTTACAATGAACAGTCAGAGTGAACAGGGAAATACTCTGTTTGAAGCTTGTCCAGGGGGAGCACCATGTAATGTACTTTCTTTGTTAAATAAAATGGGAAAGAAAACTGCATTTATTGGAAAAGTGGGAAATGATCAATTTGGGAGAATGCTTCGAGATACATTGCAAGATGTGGGAATTGATACCACGTATTTATATACAGATGATGTAGTTAAGACCACTTTGGCATTTGTTCATACATTTCCAGATGGAGATCGAGATTTCTCTTTCTATCGAAACCCAGGTGCTGATATGATGTTAACGGAAGTGGATATAGATGAAGCGATTCTTGCACAGACAAAAATTTTCCACTTCGGTACTTTGTCTATGACACATGACGGAGTGCGTGCGGCTACCAAAAAAGCGGTGACACTGGCAAAAGAACATGGAGCGTTGATTTCCTTTGATCCAAATCTAAGAGAACCATTGTGGGAAGACCTAGATTTAGCAAAAGAGCAAATGGAGTATGGATTTAATC
>Mya_p2__coassemble_546_pt1 | contig 46397 bp, 42 predicted proteins | sample Mya_p2__metabat2_high_PE_023 | metagenome-assembled genome bin Mya_p2 | reverse complement strand
ATGTATTAAATCAGTTGAATTGTATAAGAAGACAACAGGAGAGAAAATGAAAAAATATTTAGTAGCTGTCATTGCACTGAGCATGGTGCTTGTTAGTGGATGCACAGCAAACACAGACAAGGAACCAAAAAACACAAGGGAAGTAACAACACAGAAGGACGATAAACAAGAGAATCAGAAAACGGAAGAGGTTACATTTACCGATGATCTTGGGAGAGAAGTTACAGTGGATCATCCTAAAAGAGTTGTATGCCTGATCAGTAGTTTTTCAGACATTTGGTGTCTTGCTGGTGGTGCAGATCAGATTGTAGCTGCAACAGATGCAACTTGGAAATTCTTTGATCTCCCATTGAAAGAGGATGTAGTGAACCTAGGACCGGCAAAAGATCTGAACCTGGAACAACTGGCCGCTTGTGAGCCAGATCTGGTACTTGCCAGTTGCGGAACAGAGCGAAATGTAGAGCTGGAAACAGCGTTGGATGAAATGGGAATCAGTACTGCATATTTCAATGTAGATAACTTTGACGATTATCTGAGAGTGTTAGATCTCTTTACAGATATGACAGGGAAGAAAGAAAATTACGAAACATACGGCTTGGAAGTGAAAAAACAAGTGGAGGATGTTCGAAAACGTGTAGATGGAAGCGAACCTCGTGTCTTGTATGTACGTGCAACTGGAAGTAGCTGCAAAGTAAAAAACAGCGAGGATAGTGTTTTAGGGGAAATGCTTGCAGATCTGGGATGTATCAATATCGCAGATCAAGACAGCAGTTTGCTGGAACAACTGAGTGTGGAAAAAATCATTGAGCAGGATCCAGACGATATCTTTGTTGTGATTCAAGGATCTGATCCAAAGGAAGCGGAAGCAATCTTAGATAGTACATTGTTGAGCAATCCAGCATGGCAGACCTTGACTGCTGTAAAGGAAGGCAGATATTATGTCATGGATCAGAATCTCTACAATATGAAACCAAATGCAAGATGGGGAGAGGCATATGAAAAACTGGCAGACATTCTCTATCCGGAAAAATAAATTTTTTTTCTGGATTGGATTGGTGGGAATTACTGTGGTTGTGGCGATGATGAGTATACGGTACGGTTCTGTGAACTTATCCTTCCGACAAGTATGGGAAGCATTGTTTGATGTGGATCATACGTCCACAGCCGTAAGAATTGTACGGTTTACAAGACTTCCAAGAATGTGTGCCTCCATGCTTGCAGGAGCAGCTCTGGCGACGGCGGGAGCGGTGATTCAAACAGTTTTGAATAACCCATTGGCGTCTCCAGGGATTATAGGAGTAAATTCCAGTGCTGGTTTGGCAGTCGCACTTCTTTGTGCAGTGGCACCAACCGCACAGAAATTTACTCCTTTTGTAGCCTTTGCAGGAGCTTTTATGGGAGTTGTTTTTGTGATGTTCTTATCCGAAAAAACAGGGGCATCACGAATGACCGTCGTATTGGCAGGCGTTGCCATATCGAATTTATTTAGTGCAGGGATTGATGCTGTTGTTACCATCATTCCAGAAGCTTTGCTGGGAGTTACTGATTTCCGAATCGGAGGATTCATCGGTGTGACTATGAATCAGATTAAACCGGCAGCCATCTTGATCCTATTGAGTCTTGTGGTGGTACTGAGCTTGTCCAATCAATTGGACATTCTGGCATTGGGAACAGATACCGCTGCCAGTTTAGGGATGTCTGTTCGTCCCATGAGACTGGTATTTTTGTTGTTGGCAGCAGCTTTGGCAGGGGCAGCAGTTAGTTTTTCAGGGTTATTAAGTTTTGTTGGTCTGGTCGTTCCGCATACAATGAGAAAGTTGAAAGGAGAAACAAGTTTTGGTTTCTTGCTTTCTTCGGCTTTTGGAGGAGCGTTCTTTGTTACTTTTTGTGATTTACTTGCAAGAGTGTTATTTGCACCCTTTGAATTGCCAGTTGGAATTATTCTGGCCTTTGCAGGAGCACCGTTCTTTTTGTGGATTTTATTTCAACATCGAGGAGGGCATGTGGCATGATCGAATTAAAAAATGTATCTGCTGGATACAGTGGGAAAAATGTGATTCACCAGATTTCAATGTCCTTTCCACCAGGAAAAGTAACAGTCTTGTTGGGACCAAATGGATGTGGGAAATCAACGGTATTAAAAGCATCCTTAGGATTGCTGCCGATATCAAGTGGAGAAATCTATTATGAAGAAACTGAAATACATCAAATGAAACGAAAAGAGATTGCGAGAAAAGCCGCTTTTCTAACACAAAGTAGAAATCAGGCTTCAATCCAATCGTTACGAATGGTTTTACATGGTCGATTTCCCTATCTTTCATATCCAAGAAAATACGGTAAACAGGATTATGAAATCGCACGAAAGGCAATGGATCGCACAGGATGTGGAGAATACGAGAATAAAAATATCAATGAATTAAGTGGTGGCCAGAGACAAAGCGTATATTTTGCTATGACATTGGCCCAGGAAACAGAAACCGTATTTATGGATGAGCCGACGACCTATTTAGATATTTGTCATCAATTACAATTCATGGATGTTGCAAGATCTCTTGCAAAACAAGAAAAAGCAGTTGTCCTTGTCCTTCATGATCTTTCCATGGCACTAGAGGTGGCAGATCAGATCGGTCTTATGGAGGAGGGACGGTTACTTCAAGTTGGTACTCCGGAAGAAATTTTCCAAAGTGGGCAATTGGATCGAGTGTTTGGAATTGAAGTATATCGAGTGAATACAACGCATGGTGTGCGATATTATTATACGAGTAAATAAGAAGGAGAGAAAATGGCATATTTTCCATTATTTGTAGAATTAGATAAACAACCAGTATGGGTGATCGGTGGGGGACAGGTAGCGCTTCGAAAGGTAAAGAAGTTGCTTCCATATGGAGCGAGAATTACAGTGATTGCGCCAGAAATTGTAGAGGAAATCGATGAGATATCTGAGGTGGTCAAACGGAAAGAATGTTTTCATATATCCATGTTGGAACAAGCAATCTGTCAAATGGATGATCGATTAGAAATTCCAACACTTGTTATTGCAGCCACAGACCAACAAAGATTGAATGCAGAAATTGCGACGGTCTGTAAGAAATATCGGGTTCCGGTCAATGTGGCAGATGATTTGGAACAGTGTAGCTTTGTTTTTCCAGCTCTTGTAAAAGAGGGAAAATTGTCAGCGGGAATTTGCACCAGTGGAGTGAGTCCCACTGCTTCTGCATATTTTAAAAATGTTCTGAAAGAGACACTTCCAGAGAATTTGGATGATATATTTGATTGGTTGGAAGAAAAAAGAGAAGAAGTAAAGGAAAATATTCCAGAACAAAAGAAACGAGCAAGTTTCTATAGATGTCTATTTGAATTATGCATAGCGAATGAAAGAATTCCTTCAGAGGAAGAATGGATGAAATTGCTCAATGAAAATTGTTCGGTAGGAAGCGTTGCACTTGTTGGTGCGGGATGTGGAAAAGCAGATTTGATCACGGTAAGAGGTTTACGTCTGTTGCAACAATGCGAGGCAGTTGTATATGACGATCTCATTGATCCGGAGTTGTTGGGGTATGTTTCAGAAACGGCAGAACGGATTTATATGGGAAAGCGTTCTGGATATCATTCTGCACCCCAAGAAGAAATCAATCAAACTTTGATTCAACTTGCAAACCAAGGGTTGAAAGTGGTTCGGTTAAAAGGGGGAGATCCATATGTTTTTGGACGCGGGGGAGAAGAGATGCTTGCTTTAAAAGAAGCAGGGATTCCTTGTCAGGAAGTGCCAGGGATTCCATCTCCTATTGGGGTTCCAGCGGAAATGGGAATTCCGGTCACTCATCGAGGTGCCAGTCGTGGGGTTCATATTATGACAGCACATACTTCTGATACGCTAGATGGGTTACCAGAAGATTTTGAAGCATTTGCAAAATTACATGGGACACTTGTGTTTGTGATGGGAATGAAACAGCTTCCAAAGATTACAGCACGGTTATTGGAACTTGGAAAATGTGAGGACACTCCAGCAGCAGTTCTATCCGGAGGTAATTCACCCAATCCTATTGATGTGCGGGGAGATTTAAGCAATATTGCAAAGATGGCTGCGGAAGCAGGGGCAGTTTCTCCAGCCATTATTTTAATCGGTGAGGTAGCGAAATTGGATTTGAGATGATATAGTACAGATAATATAGTACATATGAGGTGAAGTCATGATTGTAACAGTAACCATGAATCCTGCCATTGACAAAACAGTAGAAATTGATCTGTTAAGAGTAGGAGGATTGAATCGAATTCAAAAAGTAGAGTATGATGCAGGTGGAAAAGGAATCAATGTGTCCAAGACCATTTTTGAATTGGGTGGAGAAAGTCTTGCGACTGGATTTCTTGCCGGAAATGCAGGAAGAACAATAGAAGCTGTATTGGACGAGAAGAAGATTCTTCACGATTTCATATGGGTAGAAGGGGAAACAAGAACAAATACAAAGGTAATTGAGACCTGCGGTGAGGTGACGGAATTAAATGAACCGGGTCCGGTCATTTCGGAAGAACAGGTAGAGCAGTTGTTGCAAAAGTTATCCGTTCTTGCTAATGAACAGGTCCTGTTTGTATTAGCAGGGAGTATTCCAAAGGGCGTGGGAGCAGATGTTTATGCGAGAATCACCCAATTAGTTCATGAAAAAGGCGCCAAAGTGTTGATGGATGCAGATGGAGATCTTTTTCGGTTGGCGTTAGAAGCAAAGCCCGATATCATTAAGCCAAATCATTTGGAATTGAAACGATATATAAGTGAACTGGAGTGTAAGGAAGAAGGTGTAGACGATTTGTTTACCCAGGCAATGCTGCTGAGAAAAAAAGGAATTCAGACCATTGCCATATCGCGGGGAAAAGATGGAGCTCTTTTTTTGATCGGTGAGAAAAAAATAAGTTGTCCAGCTATACCTGTGCAGGCTCATTCTACCGTTGGCGCAGGGGATGCTATGGTAGCTGCTTTGAGTTATTCCTGGAGCCAACAGTTGGATGAAGAAGAGACTGTAAGATTGTGTATGGCAACAAGTGCTGGAGCAGTCACTACAATCGGAACAAAGCCTCCGACAAGAGAATTTGTAGAACAATTGAAAAAGAAAGTAATCTTGAAGGAAGAATAAAAACTGTCACTTTGATGAGGAAATCCTCACAAAGTGGCTTTTTTTTGTTTACTTTACAGATAAAGAAACAACTGTCTTGTCAGATGTAAAGCATGGTGCTATAATAGGTTGACTCGCGAATGGAAGGGAGAAAACATTCCATTCAAAATGCAGGAGAATCATTTCCTAAGAGAATGGTTCAAGTATAGGAGAACAGTTATGAATATCGTAGACAAGATACAGCAGTTGAAAAAAGAAAAAAATGCTGTCATTCTGGCACATTATTATGTGCGTCCTGAAGTGCAGGAAATCGCAGACTATATTGGAGATTCCTTTTATTTAAGTAAGGTTGCAGTAGGCCTGGAAGAGCAAACCGTTATTTTTTGTGGCGTTTCCTTTATGGGAGAGAGCGCAAAGATTTTAAATCCCAATAAGGTTGTATTGATGCCTGACTTTCAAGCAGATTGTGCTATGGCACATATGGCGGACAAAGAACGCATTCAGAGAATGAGAGAACAGTATGATGATCTGGCAGTGGTATGTTACATCAATTCTACTGCAGAGTTGAAACAGTACTGTGATGTTTGTGTTACATCCGCCAATGCGGTGAAGATTGTAAAAGCATTGCCACAGAAACATATTTATTTTATTCCAGATAAAAACCTGGCCCGTTATGTTGCAGAACAGGTGCCTGAGAAACATGTGATTTTGAATGATGGATTTTGTCCTATTCATGAGAAAATGAAGAAAGATGAAGTTGTAAGAGCTAAGGAAGTCCATCCAGAAGCGGAAATCCTTGTGCATCCGGAATGTCCAAAGGCTGTATGTGATCTGGCAGATTATGTAGGAAGTACATCTGGAATCATCAAGTATGCCACAAACAATGAGTGTAAGGAATTCATTGTTTGTACAGAAATCGGGGTTCGTTATGAGTTGGAAAAGCAGAATCCAGAGAAAAAATTTTATTTTACAGAAACAGAACCTGTTTGTGAGGATATGAAGATGATTACCCTCGAAAAGATTCTTGAAGTATTGGAGCATGGAAAGAATGATGTACAGGTGTCAGAAGAAGTTCGTGTGAACTCAGGAAAAGCATTGGAGAAAATGTTAGAGCTGGCACAGTAATTTTGAGGAGGAAAGAAAAATGGAAATCAAGACAGATGTTGTAATCGTAGGAACTGGTGCAGCAGGATTATTTACAGCGTTGAGTCTTCCAAAGGACAAGAACATTTTAATGATTACGAAATCAGATTTGGAAAGTAGTGATTCGTATTTGGCTCAGGGGGGAATCTGTGTATTGCAGGATGAGTCTGATTATGAGGATTATTTTGAAGATACCATGCGCGCGGGGCATTATGAAAATCGAAAAGAATCGGTAGACATATTGCTACGTAAATCATGGGAAGTGATTCAAGATCTTGTTTCCTATGGCGTGGAATTTGAAAAGGAAAACGGAGAATTTACCTATACAAAGGAAGGGGCACATTCTCGACCACGTATTTTGTATCACGCAGATATTACAGGAGAAGAAATTACAAGTAAGCTGTTGATGCAAGCAAAACAGAGAGACAATATTGCTTTAATGGAATATATTACGATGACGGATCTTCTGGAAAAGGATGGGGCATGTGTCGGAATTGTTGCAGAAAAAGACGAAGAAATGTATACTATTCTTGCAGATTATACCGTTTTGGCATCTGGTGGAATTGGAGGTACTTATTCTCATTCAACCAACTTCCCACATTTAACAGGGGATGCCATTGAAATTGGAAAAAGGCATGGATTGAAAATGGAGCATTTGGATTATGTTCAGATACATCCAACAACATTGTATTCCAAAAAACCGGGAAGAAGATTTTTGATTTCAGAATCTGTTCGCGGAGAAGGTGCTATTTTATTGGATAAAAACATGGAGCGATTTACCGATGAATTGCAGCCAAGAGATGTGGTTTCCAAAGCTATTTTCGCACAGATGGAAAAAGATGGAACGGACCATGTGTGGTTGTCCATGGAGCCAATACCGAATGATATGATTTTAAAACATTTTCCAAATATTTATAATCGATGTTTGGAAGAGGGATATGATGTTTTAAAAGAATGTATTCCAGTGGTTCCTGCCCAGCATTATTTTATGGGAGGTATCTGGGTGGATTCTGACAGTAAGACAAGTATGCCAAAGCTTTACGCGGTGGGAGAAACAAGTTGTACGGGAGTCCATGGAAAGAACCGTTTGGCCAGCAACTCTTTGTTGGAATGTGTGGTATTTGGAAAACGAGCAGCAGAGCATATGATCCGAGAGATGGAACAGAAATAAAAGAAATTTATAATGGGAGGAATCATTCGATGAATAAAATTACAATGGATTTACAGGTAGATCACTTGATTACAGAAGCCCTTCGGGAAGATATTTCCAGCGAAGACGTGACAACAAACTCTGTTATGAAAGAGGCTGTATTAGGGGAAGTAGAACTCCTTTGCAAACAGGATGGAATTGTTGCCGGTCTGGATGTATTTGAAAGAGTATTCCAGCTGTTAGATGCAGAAACAAAGGTTGAGTTTTTCTGCAACGATGGAGATGAAGTGAAAAATGGCCAGTTGATGGCAAAAGTGACAGGAGATATTCGTGTACTTCTTTCTGGAGAGCGTGTAGCATTGAATTACCTCCAGAGAATGAGTGGAATCGCAACTTACACAAAATCTGTCGCTAAATTATTGGAAGGAACAAAAACAAAGCTTTTGGATACAAGAAAGACAACACCAAATATGCGTATTTTTGAAAAATATGCGGTACGTGTTGGTGGTGGATATAACCATCGTTATAACCTTTCTGATGGAGTACTATTGAAAGACAATCACATTGGAGCAGCTGGAAGCGTAACAAAAGCAGTTCAGATGGCAAAGGAATATGCACCATTTGTTCGTAAAATCGAAGTAGAAGTAGAGAATCTTGATATGGTAAAGGAAGCGGTAGAAGCAGGAGCAGATATTATCATGTTGGACAATATGTCTGCAGAGGATATGAAGAAAGCCGTTGAAATCATTGATGGTCGTGCAGAAACCGAATGTTCTGGAAATGTTACAAAAGAAAATATTGGAAATGTAACAGCTGTTGGTGTAGACTATATTTCAAGTGGTGCGTTGACCCATTCTGCACCAATTTTGGATATTTCCTTGAAAAATCTGCATGCGATTTAAGGAACCAGGGAAAGAAGGAGAAGGGTATGTCAGGCGCAGAGAGAAGAGCAGAGATTATAGAACAAATTCAACATAGTGATACACCTGTATCTGGAAAAAGTCTGGCAGAGACTTACAAAGTGAGTCGCCAGGTCATTGTGCAGGACATTGCATTGCTTCGAGCAGCAGGCTATGATGTGATTGCCACCAATCGTGGATATATTTTGAATACACCAGTAAAAGCAACAAGAATATTCAAGGTGAAGCATTCGGATGAACATTTGGAAGAAGAATTGTGCACCGTTGTGGATTGTGGAGGATGTGTGGAAAATGTTATGGTAAACCATAGAGTCTACGGGCATATGGAGGCAAATCTGCAGATCAATTCCCGAAGAAAGGTTGGAGAATTCCTTGCCGATATCCGAAGTGGAAAGTCCAGTCCTCTGAAAAATATTACGTCCGATTATCATTATCACACCATCAGTGCAGACAGTGAAAAAACATTGGATTTAATCGAAGAGGAATTAAGAAATAAAGGATATCTAGTAGAATAATCAATTGATTTATATAAGAAAAAACCACTGTTTCCAAGATGAACGGTGGTTTTTTTGTGTTCTGTATGATATGATATTTTTGTATTTTTGTGACTAAATCTCAGATTTAGAACATAGATTGAATCTTTAAGAGTTGAAAGAAATAGAGAAATAAAAAGGAACGTTATTATGAAATACGATTATCTTGTAGTTGGAGCCGGTTTATACGGAGCAGTATTTGCCTATGAAGCAAAGAAAAAAGGAAAAACTTGTCTTGTGATCGATAAACGAGATCATATTGCAGGAAATATTTATTGTGAAGAAATCGAGGGAATTAATGTACATAAATATGGTGCACATATTTTCCATACATCAAATAAAAAAATCTGGGAATATATAAATCAGTTTGCTGAATTCAATCATTACATCAATTCTCCTGTTGCGGTATATAAAGACGAATTATATAATCTGCCATTCAATATGAATACATTTAGCAAAATGTGGGGGATTCGTACACCACAGGAGGCGAAGGCGAAGATTGCAGAACAGGTAGCTGAAACAGGAATTACAGAGCCAAAGAATCTAGAGGAGCAAGGGCTATCTTTGGTAGGAAAAGATGTATTTGAAAAGCTTGTAAAAGGTTATACAGAGAAGCAGTGGGGAAGAGATTGCAAAGATCTTCCGGCCTTTATTATTAAGCGTCTTCCAGTACGATTTACATACGATAATAATTATTTTAACGATCGGTATCAAGGAATCCCGATTGGTGGATATACAAAAATCGTAGAGAAAATGTTGGAAGGCATTGAAGTGCTGACGAATACAGATTATTTCGAATTCGTGAAAGATCATGCAGATATTGCAGAAAAAACAGTATTTACAGGTATGATCGATGAATATTTTGGTTACAAATTAGGGGCATTGGAGTATCGTTCCGTTCGATTTGAGACAGAAGTATTGGATATGGATAATTACCAAGGAAATGCAGTTGTTAATTATACAGAACGGGAAGTGCCATATACACGAATCATTGAGCATAAACACTTTGAATTTGGGCAGCAGGAAAAAACGGTGATTTCCAGAGAATATTCTTCTGAATGGAAGGTTGGAATGGAACCATATTATCCAGTAAATAATGAACAGAACAATGCGCGATTTGAACAGTACTGCGAACTAGCAAAACAAGAGAAGAATGTAATCTTTGGAGGACGCTTAGGTAATTACAAATATTACGATATGGATAAAGTTATTAAAGCGGCACTGCACATGTGTGAGGAGGAGTTAGGATGCAATTAAGTCATTTATTAGAACGGTTAGAATATGAAATCATTCAGGGAAGAGATGATATAGAAATTACAACATTGGCTAATGATTCTAGAAAAGTAGAACAAGGATCTGCCTTTGTATGTATCAGCGGTGCTGTTGTGGATGGACATGAATTTGTGGCAGAGGTTGTCTCCAAAGGAGCTTCTGCAGTCGTTGTAGAAAAAGATGTGGAAGCACCGGAAGGGGTGACCGTTATTCGGGTGGAAGATACACGTTACGCATTGGCATTGATGTCAGCAGCTTATTTTGGATATCCAGCAGAAAAATTAAAAGTAATCGGAATTACAGGAACAAAGGGAAAAACAACAACCACATATATGATTAAATCTATTTTGGAAGAAGTGGGGCATAAGGTGGGATTGATCGGAACCATTGAAGCCATTATTGGAGATAAGAAAATCCCGGCAGCCAATACAACCCCTGAGTCATTTACGATCCACCAGTATTTTGCTGAGATGGTAGAAGCAGGTTGTGATAGTGTTGTTATGGAAGTATCTTCTCAGGGATTGATGCTTCACAGAACTGCTGGAATCCCATTTGAAATCGGCATTTTCACAAACTTGGGCAAAGATCATATTGGGCCAAATGAACATAAGGATTTTGACGATTACAAGCGTTGCAAAGGATTACTCTTTAAGCAGTGTAAGCTTGGAATTGCCAATGTGGATGATCAGTATTTTGAAGATGTCTTTGCAGGTTCCACATGTAAAGTAGAAACTTTCGGATTTTCTGAAAAAGCAGATTTACGTGCAGTAGATACCCATCTGGTCTCTCGTCCAGGATATTTGGGCGTTGCATACCATGTGGCAGGGGTGATGGATTTTGATGTGGAAATCGATATTCCAGGAACATTTAGTGTGTACAACTCTTTGACAGCCATTGCGGTTTGTAGACATTTCCAGATTCCTGTGGATGTGATTAAAGATGCATTAAAGGTGGCAAAGGTGAAAGGTCGTATTGAGATGATCAAAGTATCTGATGATTTTACTTTAATGATCGATTATGCGCACAACGCTATGAGTTTGGAAAGTTTGCTCACTACATTAAAGGAATATCATCCAGAACGTCTTGTGTGCGTCTTTGGTTGCGGTGGCAATCGTTCCAAAGATCGTCGTTACGAGATGGGAGAAGTGTCTGGTAGACTGGCGGATTTGACAATTATTACATCGGATAACCCACGTTTTGAGGAACCACAAGATATTATCGATGATATTAAAATTGGAATTGGAAAAACCAATGGAAAATATGTAGAAATCTGTGATCGAAAAGAAGCTATCAAGTATGCCATTGAACATGGACAAAAAGGTGATGTCATTGTACTGGCAGGAAAAGGGCATGAAGATTATCAGGAAATCAAAGGTATAAAATATCCAATGGATGAGCGCGTCTTGATTCAGGAAGTGTTAGAAGAACTAAAACAGAAATAAAAGTTTCAGAAAGGATCATTCATGTTTGCGAATATTATCGTAGATATTACCCATGAAAAACTAGATAAAATTTTTCAGTATAAAGTCCCCTCCCATTTGGAAGGGGAACTTTCTGTTGGTATGGAAGTGGTGATTCCTTTTGGAAAAGGCAATCGAGAGACAAAGGGATATGTAGTTGGATTTTCAGAAACTGTGAACTATGACATTTCTAAAGTGAAGGAAATTACGGACATTTCTCATAACAGTGTGGCGATTGAAGGTAGACTGGTGGCATTGGCAGCTTGGATGAAAGAGCATTACGGTGGGACAATGATCCAAGCGTTGAAGACGGTTCTTCCAATTAAACAGAAGGAAAATGCGAAGATCAAGAAAAAAGTACGTTTGTTGCTGAGTGAAGAAGAAGGAAGAGAAAAGCTGGAGTTCTATCGGAAGAAGAATCAAAAGGCAAGGGCAAGGCTTTTGGAAGCACTGCTGGAAAAGCCGCTTTTGGAGTACGAGCTGGTGAATAAAAAGTTAAATATTACATTAGCTGTCATTCGTACCATGGAAGAGCAGGGGATTTTGAAGCTAGAGTCAGAACATGTATTTCGGAATCCAGTCAAGCAGAAAGAACTGTCAGAAAAGAAGATTATTTTTAATGAAGAGCAACGATATGCCATTGAGACATTTTGGGAAGATTATCGACAAGAACAATATGGAACCTATTTGATCCATGGAGTGACGGGAAGCGGAAAAACCGAAGTATATATTGAAATGATCCGGCGTGTGGCGGAGCAAGGAAGACAGGCAATCGTACTGATTCCAGAGATTGCGTTGACTTTTCAGACGGTCATGCGATTCTATCGTTGCTTTGGAGATCGAGTTTCTATTATGAATTCTCGTTTGTCAGCAGGAGAACGATATGATCAGATGATGCGTGCGAAAAAGGGAGAAGTGGATGTGATGATCGGACCACGCTCGGCTTTGTTTACGCCCTTTCCAAATTTAGGGTTGATCGTTATTGACGAGGAACATGAAAATACTTACAAAAGTGAGCAGGTCCCTAGATTCCATGCAAGAGAAACTGCCCAGGAGCGTGCGAGAATGGAAGGAGCCAGTTTGATCCTGGGATCTGCAACTCCGTCATTGGAGTCTATGTATCGAGCAAAGCATGGGGAATATAAGCTGTTGGAACTGAGAAATCGTTCAGGGCAGCAGGCCATGGCAACGGTTCATACAGTGGACCTTCGAGAAGAATTAAAAAATGGAAATCGATCCATTTTGAGTATGCAATTACAGCAGTTGATGGAAGAACGACTTCAGAAAAAAGAGCAAATTATTTTGTTTTTGAATCGACGAGGATACGCAGGCTTTATTTCTTGTCGAGAGTGTGGCCACGTGATCAAGTGCCCACACTGTGATGTATCCCTTTCTTCTCATCGAGGTGGGAAAATGGTTTGCCATTATTGTGGTTATGAAGAACCAAAACCAACGGTTTGTCCAGAATGTGGCTCCAAACACATTGGAGAATTCCGGGCAGGAACACAACAAATTGAAGAAATTGTAAAGAAACGGTTTCCACAGGCAAGAGTACTACGCATGGATATGGATACGACACGGGAAAAGGATGGACATGAAAAAATCCTTGCTGCTTTTGCCAATGAAGAGGCTGATATTTTGGTTGGAACCCAGATGATCGTAAAAGGGCATGATTTTCCGAATGTAACCCTAGTAGGAGTCCTTGCGGCAGATATGTCCTTGTATTCTGATGATTATCGAGCAGGAGAACGTACCTTCCAATTGTTGACCCAAGCAGAAGGCCGGGCTGGTCGTGGAGAAAAACAGGGAGAAGCAGTGATCCAGACATACAGCCCAGAGCATTATGCAATTGTGACAGCAGCTGCTCAGGACTATGAGGCATTTTATGAAGAAGAGATTCGGTATCGAGAATTGATGGGGTACCCACCAGTGGACAATTTGTTAGCCATTCTGGCATCTTCTGCAGACGAACAACACCTGGAAATTGGTTGTAAATATTTGAAAGAATATGCAAAGCGGGTGAGTAAGAAGGAGATGGTAACAATCATCGGACCAGCCACACCAGGAATCGGAAAAATTAATGATATCTTCAGAAAAGTGCTCTATCTGAAAACAGAAAGTTATGATACACTAGTAAAGATAAAAAATCGATTGGAACAATATATTGAAGTGAATCCAGGATACAATACCATCCGGATCCAGTTTGATTTTAATCCGATGGATATTCGATAAAAAGAGATTCGATAAAGAAAAGAGGATAAGAAAATGGCAATTAGAGAAATTCGAGTAATGGGCGATGAAATTTTGACCAAGAAGTGTAAGCCAGTTCCAAAGATGACACTTCGTACAGAAATCTTAATTTCCGATATGTTGGAAACAATGTATGAAAGCATGGGAGTTGGTCTTGCAGCTCCTCAGGTTGGAATTTTAAAACGTCTTGTTGTAATCGATGTTGGGGAAGGTCCGATTATTATGTTAAATCCAGAAATCATAGAGACATCTGGAGAACAGATTGGAGAAGAAGGATGTTTAAGTGTTCCTGGAAAATATGGAATCGTGAAGAGACCAAATTATGTAAAAGTTCGTTTCCAGGATGAAAATATGGAAGAAGTAGAGATGGAAGGCGAAGGTCTTCTTGCTAGAGCATTTTGTCACGAATTGGAGCATTTGGACGGACAGCTTTATGTGGACAAAACAGAAGACGGACTTCATGATGCAGAATTTGGAGACGAGGACTTTGAGGAAGAGTTTGAGGAGGACGAAGAATAATGCGTGTGATTTTTATGGGAACTCCAGATTTCTCTGTTGGAACACTGGAGGCGCTTATAGAAGCAGGACATGATGTATGTCTTGCAGTGACACAGCCAGACAAACCAAAGGGACGAGGCAAAGAGATGCAGTTCACTCCAGTGAAAGAAGCTGCCCTTCGTCATAATATCCCAGTATTTCAGCCAAAGCGTGTGAGAAATGAAGCCTGTATTGAAGAACTACGTAAATACAATGCGGATGTGATGGTTGTCATTGCATTTGGACAGATTCTTCCAAAGGAAATTCTGGAATTGACGCCATACGGATGTATCAATGTGCACGCATCGTTACTTCCCAAATATCGTGGTGCAGCTCCAATTCAGTGGTCTATTATTTGTGGAGAAGAGGTGACAGGTGTTACTACTATGCAAATGGACGAAGGCTTGGATACAGGAGATATGCTTTTGAAAACAGAGGTAGTGATCACACCGGAAGAGACGGGAGAAAGCTTGCATGATAAATTAGCAGAAGTAGGTGCTAAGCTTTGTGTAGAGACACTCGCAGCAGCAGAAGCAGGTGAACTTCATCCAGAAAAGCAGGGAGAAACTCCAACAATCTACGCCAGAATGCTGGATAAAAAGCTTGGCAACATTGACTGGACAAAACCAGCTGTAGAAATTGAACGTCTTATCCGTGGGTTAAACTCCTGGCCAAGTGCATACAGCCATTTGGGTGAAAAAGTTGTGAAAATCTGGAAGGCAAAGGTAGATGATTCAGCAGAGAACTCTCATGTTGCACCAGGAACCATTACCCGTGTGGAAAAAGATTGTTTCTACATTCAGACTGGAGATGGAGAACTGGGAGTAGAAGAGTTACAGATTCCAGGCAAGAAACGTATGGAGACAGGAGCATTTTTACGAGGATATCATTTAGAAGCAGGAGAAATGATGCATGAGTAAGTCTGTCAGTGAAAGAGAATTGATTTTAGAGATTCTTTTAGAAATTGTGGAAGAGGGACAGTATAGTCACATCGTACTTCGTGATGTGTTGAATAAATATCAGTATTTAGATAAGAAAGAACGGGCCTTTATTACAAGGGTGACAGAAGGCACGTTGGAACATATGATGGAGCTGGATTATATTTTGAATCAGTTTTCCAAAGTAAAAGTGAAGAAAATGAAACCAGTAATCCGCAACATTTTGCGCAGCGCGGTGTATCAATTGAAATATATGGATACTGTTCCAGATTCTGCAGCATGTAATGAAGCAGTGAAACTGGCTGTGAAAAAAGGATTTGGAAGTCTCCGTGGATTTGTCAACGGAGTACTTCGCAGTGTGGCACGTAATCTGGATCAGATTCAGTATCCAAAAGATCCAATGGAAGCATTGTCTATTCACTATTCCATGCCAATGTGGATTCTTCAGTTATGGAAACAATCTTATGATCTTGCTACCATAGAAACGATGTTGCAGCAATTTCAGAAGGAAACTCCATTGACAATCCGCTGCCAAGATGTGGATCATGTGGAAGAATTGAAGAAAATGTTGGAAAAAGAAGGGGTCCATGTGGAAAACCATCCTTATCTTTCCTATGCATTGTGGATCAATGGATTCGATTATCTTGGTGGATTGGAAAGTTTCAAAAAAGGTGCTTTTTCCGTGCAGGATATCAGCTCCATGTTAGTCTGTGAAATCGCAGTACCAAAGGATGGAGATACAGTTCTTGATGTCTGTGCGGCACCTGGAGGAAAGTCTCTTCACATGGCGGAGAAATTGCATGGAACAGGTTACGTAGAAGCACGAGATCTTACACCATACAAGGTGGCGTTGATCAAAGATAATATTGCTCGTACGGGTTTGGAAAATATTTCTGCAGTTTGTCAGGATGCCACAGAATATGTAGAAGCAAGCAAAGAAAGTGCAGAGATTGTCATTGCGGATCTTCCGTGTTCTGGATTGGGCGTATTAGGAAAGAAGACGGACTTAAAGTATAAAGCAACAGAAGAAGGTTGTAATCAGTTAGCCCAATTGCAGAAAGACATTTTACAAGTGGTCCATCATTATGTGAAACCAGGTGGAACGCTTCTATATAGTACATGTACGGTTAATCCAAAAGAAAACATGGACAACGTACATTGGTTTTTAAAAGAGTATCCACAATTCGAATTGGTGGATATTCAGGATCGATTGTGTGAAGAGTTGAGAAAGGATGTAATAGAGACCGGATGCTTACAGCTATTGCCGGGGGTTCATAAAAGTGATGGATTTTTCATTGCTTGTATGAGAAAGAAGGAATTATGAAAAAAGATATTCGTGCATATACATATGAGGAATTACAAGAAGAAATCAAACAATTAGGAGAAAAAGCATTTCGTGCAAAACAGGTGTATGAATGGATTCACGTAAAACTAGTAGATGGGTTTGACGAGATGACAAACTTGTCTAAAAAGCTGAGGGAACAGTTGGAAGAAGCTTATGAGATCCTTCCAGTAGAAATGGTGGAGCGCCAGGAGTCGGCCTTAGATGGAACCAATAAGTTCCTATTCCGTCTGTATGATGGAAATGTGGTGGAAAGCGTGTTGATGCGCTATCATCATGGAAATTCTGTTTGCATTTCTTCTCAGGTAGGATGCCGAATGGGATGTCGTTTCTGTGCATCCACCATTGGTGGTCTGGAACGAAATCTTTCTCCTTCTGAAATGCTTGGACAGATTTACCAGATTCAGAAAATCATTGGGGAACGCGTATCTAATATTGTAATTATGGGTACGGGAGAACCAATGGACAACTACGATAACTTCCTGAAGTTTATTCGAATCTTGACCGATGAGCATGGACTGAATATCAGTCAGAGAAACATTACTGTATCTACTTGTGGCATTGTTCCAAGAATGTATGATCTGGCAAAAGAACATTTACAGATTACTTTGGCCTTGTCCCTTCATGGATCCACACAGGAGAAGCGAAAACAGTTGATGCCAGTTGCAAATAAATATGAGTTGCAGGAGGTGCTTGCAGCTTGTGACAATTACTTCAAAGAGACTGGACGAAGAATTACATTTGAGTACAGTATGGTCCATGGAGTGAACGATACGGATCAGGATGCAGAGGAATTGATCGAGATTTTAAAGCCTCGAAATTGCCATTTAAACTTGATTCCGGTAAATCCAATAAAAGAAAGAGATTTTGTGCGCCCGAATCGGGAAAATGCACTGAAATTTAAAAATAAACTTGAAAAATGCGGGATTAATGTTACTATAAGAAGAGAAATGGGCGCAGATATTGATGGAGCCTGCGGTCAGCTTCGAAGAAGTTACCAGGGAAGGAGTACAATATGAAGACATTTTCCATAACAGATGTTGGTATGGTCAGACAAGTGAATCAGGATTATGTTTATACAACAGACAATCCACTGGGACCACTTCCAAACTTGTTTGTAGTAGCAGACGGAATGGGAGGACATCAGGCTGGTGATTATGCCTCTAAGTATACAGTGGAGGTCATTCGACGAGAGCTGAAGGCAAGTCAGGAAGAAGATGTTGAGAAGGCACTTGTTTCTGCAATCAAGGTTGCCAATCGAGAGATTATAAAAAAAGCTTCCCAGAATCCGCATTTAAAAGGGATGGGAACGACTGTTGTTGTGGCAACAATCGTAAAACAGATGATGTATTTTGCGAACGTTGGTGACAGCCGTTTGTATTTGATCAATCAGGGAATTACACAGTTGACAAAGGACCACTCTTTGGTAGAAGAGATGGTTCGTTTAGGTGGAATCAAACCGGAAGAGGCAAAAAGCCATCCGGATAAAAATATTATTACCCGTGCCATTGGGGCAAAGGCAGAAGTGGATGTTGACTTCTATGAGCACCGTCTGAAACGGGGAGACATCATTTTGATGTGTACAGATGGTTTGAGTAATATGGTGGAAGATGAGGAGTTGTTCCATATTGTTCAGGGAGGTAGAGATATTGTCGAAGCAGGCACATCTCTTGTAGAAGCAGCAAAAGAGAATGGTGGAACGGATAACATAGGCCTTGTTTTAACAGATCCGTTCAGCGATGAGGTGAGTGTATGTTAAAGGAAGGGATTTTTTTAGGTAAGCGTTATGAGATTCTCGAGCGCATCGGATCTGGCGGTATGGCCGATGTGTACAAGAGTAAAGATCATAAATTGAATCGATATGTTGCAGTTAAGGTATTAAAAAGTGACTATCGTTCCGATCAAGTATTTATTCAGAAGTTTGTAAGTGAAGCGCAGGCGGCGGCCGGATTGATGCATCCAAACGTAGTTAACGTTTATGATGTAGGTCAGGATCGTGGTCTGTATTACATGGTTATGGAGCTGGTAGAAGGAATCACTTTAAAAGATTATATTGAAAAGAAGGGCAGATTGTCTGCAAAGGAGACCATCAGTATTTCCATTCAGATGGTGACTGGTATCCAGGCTGCCCATAATCAGCATATTATCCATCGAGATATCAAACCACAGAACATTATCATTTCAAAAGATGGAAAGGTAAAAGTAACAGATTTTGGTATTGCCAGAGCAACAACCTCTCAGAACACCATCAGTACCAATGTGATGGGATCTGTTCATTATACATCTCCAGAGCAGGCACGTGGTGGTGTTGTGGATGAGAAGAGTGACATCTATTCTGCAGGTATCACGATGTATGAGATGATCACAGGTCATGTTCCATTTGACGGAGATTCTACAGTATCTGTTGCAATGAAACATTTGCAAGAGGAGATGGTCTCTCCAGCAGAGGAAGTTCCAGACATTCCATATAGCTTGGAATGTATTATTATGAAATGTACCCAGAAAAGTACTGCGAGAAGATATCAGAACTGTCAGCAGTTGATCAATGATCTGAAGCGAGCACTTGTGGATCCAAATGGAAATTTCGTTATGAATCCGGGGTATGCGGCTGGTGGAACAGAAACTATTGTTATGTCCGATGAGGAACTTCGTCGTGTACAGAATCAGCGTTATAACGATGATTATGATGATGAGTACGACGATGACTATGACGACGATTATGATGATGACTACGATGACGAAGATTACGATCTGGACGAGGATGATGAATATGAGCGCCGAAACAGTGGATCTAATCGTCGTAAGCAGAATAGCGTGGATCCAAACACGAAGAAGATCATGAAGATTTTAATGATTGTAGCTGCAGTTGTAATCGCTTTTGGTGCAATTTTCATGATTGGAAAGGCAGCCGGAATTTTTAAATCAGTTCCAGGTATTTCCAAAGAAGAGGGTGTGGCAAAGGTTGCTGTGCCAGACGTAGTTGGTATGACAGAAGAGCAAGCCATTGAAACATTAAAAGCAAGAGATTTGGGACATCATATTGTAGATTCTGTGACATCTGACAAGTATGAAAAAGGCGAGATCGTGGAACAGATGACAAAAGCCAACAAAAAAGTTCCCAAAAATACAACCATTGAATTGGTAGTCAGTCTTGGAAAAGAAGCAAAGAATGCCATTGTTCCAGATGTGTCTGGAAAGAGTGAGGCTGATGCAGAGAAGATGTTAAGAGATGCCAAGTTCACTGTTGAGAACGAAGCAAAATATGATGATACAGTAGAACCTGGAAAAGTAATTGCTACAAATCCACAGGCTGGAATGGAATTAAAAGAAGGCTCCAAGGTCATTATGTATGTCAGCAAAGGAAAAGAAAAAGTTGAAATTCCAAATCTTGTTGGCAAAACTTATGATGAAGCTGTAGCAGCATTGAGCGGATTAGGATTGAATCCAAATGTAACAGAGGAATTCAGTAGCAAGGCATCTGGAACGGTATTATCTCAGACTCAGTCTGCTGGTAAGAAGGTAGAAAAAGGAAGTACAGTGGATTTCGTGATTAGTAAAGGAAAAGAACAGTCCACAGTACCATATATTATTTGGTCAACATACGAAGATGCCATTAAAGCACTTTCCAATGCAGGATTGAAGCCAGGAAATGTTTCCAAAGAATATGACAATTCTGGTGCATTCCCTGCAGGAACAGTAATGTCACAAACACCAACAGAAGGAACCAGTTTGGACAAAGGAAGCACCATTGACTTTATTGTAAGTAAGGGTGTGGATCCAAGTTACAATACAAGCCCAGAACCAGCTCCAGAACCAGAACAAGGTGGAACAGAGCTGGAAACTAGCGAAAAGAATTAGTGATAGATGGTAAAAACAGAAAGTATGCAAGGAAAGATTATAAAAGGGATTGCCGGATTCTACTACGTTTACGTGGTAGAATCCGGTCTTTATGAGTGTAAGGCCAGAGGTGTGTTTCGAAAAGAAAAGATGAAACCACTTGTTGGTGATAATGTAGAAATTGAAGTATTAGATGAAACAGAAATGACAGGGAATATCGTTCGGATTTTACCAAGACAGAATGAGTTGATTCGTCCTGCTGTTGCAAATATCGACCAGGCATTGGTAGTATTTGCAGTGACAGAGCCGGAGCCACATTTCAATCTGTTGGATCGATTCTTAATCATGATGGAACGAAAGGACATCCCTGTAATTCTTTGTTTTAATAAGAAAGATATTGCAGAAGATGAAGCAGTTGCTAATTTAAAGAATATTTATGAGTCCTGTGGATACCCAATCGTATTTACCAGTGCTCGTATGCAGGAGAACATTGAAGAAATCCGATCTCTTTTGGAAGGAAAAACAACAGCCATCGCAGGTCCTTCCGGAGTTGGTAAATCATCTCTGATCAATCTTCTTCAGTCTGAAGTAGAGATGGAGACTGGAAGCATCAGCAAAAAGATTGCCAGAGGAAAACATACAACCCGTCATTCGGAACTGATTACCATTGATGGAACATCCTATATTATGGATACTCCAGGCTTCAGTTCCTTGTATGTGAATGACTTTGAAAAAGAAGATTTGAAATATTATTTTCGAGAATTCGAGCCTTATGAAGGTCATTGCAAATTTAACGGATGTGACCATGTCCATGAACCTGGGTGCGCTGTAAAAGAGGCAGTGGAAGAAGGTAAAATCCATAAAGTTCGATATGATGATTATTTGGAAATGTATCGAGAATTACAAGAGAAAAAGAGGTATTAAGGAATGAAACAAATTTTAGCCCCTTCTATTTTATCAGCAGATTTTAAAATTTTAGGTGAGCAGATTGCCCTTTGTGAAAAAGCAGGAGCAGAGTACTTGCATTTTGACGTGATGGATGGAATGTTTGTAAAAAATATTTCCTTTGGAATTCCAGTTTTGGAATGTTTAAAAGGAAATACATCTATGGTTTTGGATGCTCATTTGATGGTGACAGAACCAATCCGTTACGTAGAAGCATTTGCAAAGGCGGGAGCAGAGATCATTAACGTACATTATGAAGCTTGTGAAGATCTGCAGGCGACTATTGACAAAATCCATGGATGCGGTGTGAAAGCGGGAATTACCATTAAACCAAATACACCAGTAGAAGTGCTTCGTCCATATTTAGACCAAGTAGAAATGTTTTTAATCATGTCTGTAGAACCAGGACAGGGCGGACAGGGATTCATTCCAGAATCCTTAGACAAGATTCGGGAACTTCGTCATATGTTGGATGAACAAGGGTTGCATACAGATATCCAGGTGGACGGCGGTATTAAGTTGGATAACATTGGTGAGGTTGCAGAAGCAGGTGCAAATATCATGGTGGCAGGATCTGCGGTTTTTAAAGGGAATATTGCAGATAATGTTTCTAAATTTATGGCGGTGTTAAAAGACTATGAATAAACAAACAATCATTGTGAGTGGCGGTATGCTAGAGGAAGAGTTTGTTCTGCCAATCTTAAATAGTGAAGAAACAGAATTTATCATCGGTGTAGACAAAGGATTATTATTCTTGTATAAGCATCACATTTTGCCGGATTATATTGTAGGAGATTTTGATAGTGCCCCAGAAGAAGTGGTGAAGTACTACAAAGAAGAAACCAATATTCCAATCCGAGAGTTTAATCCAGTAAAAGACGCATCTGACACAGAAAATGCCATTCGTCTTTGTACCGATATGCGTAGAAAAAATATTGTGATTCTAGGAGCAACAGGAGCAAGAGTGGACCATCTTTGGGCCAACATCCAGAGTTTAAAGGTTGCAAAAGAAGCAGGAGCAGAAGCTGTGATCATGGATCAGCATAACAAGATCCGATTGGTGGATGAAAGCATCGTTTTAAAAAAATCCGAAGCTTACGGAACTTATTTTTCTGTATTTCCTCTGGGACCAGCTGTTTGTGATTTTAACATTACAGGTGCCAAATATCCATTGTCACACCACACCTTAAAACCATATGACAGTTTATGTGTCAGCAACGAGTTTGATAAAGAGGAAGTGGAAATTACATTTCCATTTGGAGATATTATACTGATGGAAACAAGAGATTGATCAGATTGATCATTGTTAAAATATATTATTTCGTGAAAACAAGGAGGAAATATTAACATGAAATTAGGAATTGTGGGTCTTCCAAACGTTGGAAAAAGTACCTTATTTAATTCACTTACAAAGGCGGGAGCAGAATCAGCAAACTATCCATTCTGTACCATTGATCCAAATGTAGGTGTGGTAACTGTACCAGACAAACGTCTTGACGTGTTGGGAGAAATGTATCATACAAAGAAAATCGTACCAGCAGCTATTGAATTTGTTGATATCGCTGGTCTTGTAAAAGGAGCATCCAAGGGAGAAGGCCTTGGAAACCAGTTCCTCGCAAACATCCGTGAGGTAGATGCCATTGTTCATGTTGTAAGATGTTTTGAGGACAGCAACATTGTACACGTAGATGGAAGTATTGATCCAATCCGTGACATTGAAACAATCAATTTAGAGTTGATTTTCTCTGATTTGGAAATCTTAGAGAGAAGAATTGCAAAAACAGTAAAATTATCAAGAAACGATAAAACAGCAGCAAAAGAATTGGAATTGTTGAAACGTTTGAAAGCACATTTGGAAGAGAATCAGCTTGCAAAGAGTTTTGAGACAGAGGATGAGGATGAGCAGGCTTGGATGGCAAGCTACAATTTATTGACAGCAAAACCAGTTATCTTTGCAGCAAATGTTACAGAAGATGATCTTGCAGATGACGGAGCAAGTAATGCAGGGGTACAGGCTGTTCGTGAGTATGCAGCAAAAGAAGATTGTGAAGTATTTGTTGTTTGTGCGCAGATTGAGCAGGAAATTGCAGAGTTGGAAGAGGATGAGAAGAAGATGTTCTTGGAAGATCTTGGCTTGGAAGAGTCAGGTCTCGAGAAACTGATTAAGGCAAGTTATCATTTGCTTGGTCTGATCAGCTACTTGACAGCGGGAGAACCAGAGGTTCGTGCATGGACAATTAAGAGAGGTACAAAAGCACCTCAGGCTGCTGGAAAGATCCATTCTGATTTTGAACGTGGATTTATCCGTGCAGAGATTGTAAGTTACGATGATTTAATAGCATGTGGAACTCACGCGGCAGCAAAAGAAAAAGGGTTGGTCCGTTTGGAAGGAAAAGAGTACGTTGTACAAGATGGAGACATCATTTTGTTCCGATTTAATGTATAATGAAGGTAGGCGAAGCTCATGAGAGTTTCAAGCATCTTGTGTGATGTGGGGCGTTAAATGAAAGGAGCAGGCGTATATGCATTATGATATTAGTTTTCCCAATTTGGGAATTCACTTGGAACACGTAAACAAATCGTTCTCAATCTTTGGCTTTGAGATTGCTTTTTACGGATTGATCATAGGAACAGCAATTCTCATCGGTTTTTGGATTGCTATGCAGGAAGCAAAACGAACAGGACAGAATCCAGAAGATTATCTGGACATGGGAATTATCGGTGTTGTTCTTGGAATCGTTGGAGCACGTTTGTATTACGTGGTCTTCTCATGGGATATGTACAAAGATAATTTGTTGCAGATCTTTAACTTACGTGCAGGGGGGCTTGCTATTTATGGAGGCGTGATCGGTGCAGTAATCGCAGTGATCATTTGCGCGAAATGGAAAAAACTTTCCGCACCTCTTATTTTTGATACCGCCGCTATGGCTTTGGTCAATGGACAGATGCTTGGTCGATGGGGGAATTTCTTCAATCGAGAAGCATTTGGTGAATATACAGATTCTCTGTTTGCAATGCGACTTCCACTGGATGCAGTGCGAAGTTCTGATGTAACAGCGGCCATGCAGGAACACATACAGGTGATTGATGGCGTTCGTTATATTCAAGTGCACCCAACCTTTTTATATGAGTCATTATGGTGCTGTGGTGTATTGCTCCTTCTTGTGTTTTATCGAAAATATAAGAAATTTGATGGAGAATTGTTTTTGTTGTATATGTTTGGATATGGATTAGGAAGAGTATGGATTGAAGGATTACGTACAGATCAGTTGATCATTCCTGGGGTAGGATTGCCAGTTTCCCAGGTATTGGCAGGTGTGATTGTTGCTGTATCTGGAGCCTTACTTCTTTATTACCGGAGGGCACATAAGAATGAATCAACCAAGGGGTGCTCTGAGTAAATCCAAGAAGATCGCAATGGTAGTGGCAGTGGTATTGATTATCACTGTCGCTTTTGCATTTGGGGTTTATCATTGGAGACAGAGCGAGAAAAAAGCAGAAAAAATCAATCAAGGAATTGCATATTTGGAAAGTTTGGAAAAACAGGATCTGGAAGCCATCAGTAAAAAAATTGATGCAGTGAAAGCAGAACAAAGTCTGACCCTTGCTAACCAAGATGAAAATGCGGTTTGGAAAGGCTTTGACAGCACCATGATTGTCGGGGATTCCCGAGCAGTCGGCTTTCAGTATTATGAATTTCTAAGTGAGAATCAGGTCATTGCAGAAAAAGGCCGAAAAATCACAGATGTTCCAGATGACTTGGAGAAAATAAAGAAAACAGCTCCAAAACAGCTTGTACTTTGTTTTGGGTTAAATGATATCCGAAGTGAAATTTGGAAAGAACCGGCAGAGTATGCGAAAGCATATCAGAAAGTGGTAGAAACATTGCAAAAAGAATTGCCGGGAACTACCATATATATCAACTCTATTTTGCCGGCCATCGGAGAAGGATATGCGAGCTATGAAGGATATGCACGTATTGGAGAATTTAATGAAGCTTTGAAAAAAATGGCAGAAACAAATAAATATCATTATATCAATAATGATAAGGTGGCGGAAGAACATACGGATTTATATGAAGGAGATGGTCTTCATTTTCAGAAAGAATTTTATAAATATTGGGCAATCAATATGCTCAGTGAGGTGAGTAAATCGTGAAGAAATATTTGTTTCAAATAAAAATTGTTTTGATTGCACTTCTATGTGTGTTCATTTTATATGACGTAGGGCGAGACCAGACCAGCTCTGTAGGCATCGAGAGTGTAACAGAAGAGGTACTAGAAGCAGCTAAAATGAAAGGTGCAGTTCCTGCGGAGGAACGAATGGTAAAACGATTTTACGGATTGAATCCAAAAGATTATAAGGGAGCTGTATTATTTGCTCCAAAAGACAATATGGATGTGAATGAGATCTTTATTGTGAAATTAAAAGATTCATCCCAGGCAGAGGAAGTGGAAAAAGCAATTCGGGATCGATTGGAGACCCAGCAGAAAAGCTTTGAAGGATATGGTGCAGAACAGACCGCATTATTGAAGGCACATACTTTGGATGTGCGAGGAAACTATGTGTTTTACATGGTCGGTGAAAATGTAACGGCTGCCCACAAGGCATTTTTAAATAGTCTGTAAGAGGATGGAGAAAGCGTATGATATTTAGTAGTATATTTTTTATATTTGCATTTTTACCCCTTGTGCTTTTTGTGTATTATTTGGTGCCATTCCGGCTGAAAAATTTTGTGTTGTTATTTTTTAGTCTGATATTTTATGCGTGGGGGGAGCCAATCTACATTGTGTTAATGCTGTTCAGCATCGTCATCAATTTTGTCAGTGGTCTTGAGATTGAACAACATTTACAAAATGATCATAAACGAAAAGCGCAGTTCGCTTGTGTCACATCGGTAGTGGTTAATTTATTCATTCTTGGATTTTACAAGTATTTTGGATTCCTAATGGAAAATCTCAATGCCATTTTACCTTTTGAGATTTCCTACACAAAACTGGCATTGCCAATCGGAATTTCATTTTATACATTTCAGACCATGTCTTATGTAATCGATGTCTATCGAGGAAAGGTAGAAGCACAGCACAATATCGTTACGTTTGGAGCTTATGTGTCTATGTTTCCACAGTTGATTGCAGGACCGATTGTTCGTTATTCTGATGTGGAAAAGCAATTGATGCATCGAACACTGTCTCTGGAAAAATTTGGAGATGGAGTGATGTGGTTTATCAAAGGAATGGGGAAAAAGGTGCTGATCGCTAACAATATGGGAAATGTGCATGAGGCGATTTTGGCATTGGGAGCCTCTCAAACTTCTGTGTTAACAGCTTGGATCGGTTGTTTTGCGTATACCATGCAAATTTATTTTGACTTTGGTGGTTACTCTGACATGGCCATTGGTCTAGGAAAAATGTTAGGATTCGATTTTATGCAAAACTTCAATTATCCATATACAGCAAAAAGCATTACGGATTTTTGGAGAAGATGGCACATTTCTTTGAGTAGTTGGTTTAAGGAATATGTGTATATTCCGTTAGGCGGTAATCGTGGAACAACAATGATGGCCATTCGAAACCTAATGATCGTATGGGCTTTGACAGGATTGTGGCATGGAGCTGCCTGGAACTTTATTTTCTGGGGATTATACTATGGCGTAATTTTGATTATAGAGAAATATGTTATCAAAGATCGTTTGGAGCATTTACCGGCTGGCTTGCAGCATGGATATACAATGATACTGGTTATGTTTGGATGGGTGTTGTTCTTTGCACCAACTTTAGGAAGAGCGGTCTCATATATGGGAACCATGATCGGAATCGGTGGTGCAGGATTTGTGGATGGAACTGGTTTTTATTATTTGAAATCAAGTTTGGTATTGGGAATATTTGCGATTTTGGCAAGTACACCTTTGATTTCTTTCCGATTCTCCAGATGGTTGAAGGCGAAAGAAGTGTATAAGAATGTATTTGCAATTGTTACGTATGCAGTGATTTTTTTCTTGTGCATAGCATATCTTGTAAACGCAACATACAATCCATTTTTATATTTCAGATTTTAGAAAAGGTGACAAAGTATGGAAAATAACACGCGAAAGTTAAAAGGAAAGAAGATCAAAGAACGTTTGTATCGGATCATCGCGATGTTTTTTGTGATAACGACGGTGTTACTGGGGGTAGCCAGTGGAGTGAAGCCGGACGTGAAATATTCGGAAGAAGAAAACCGAATGCTGGCAGAAATGCCAGAGTTCACAAAGGAAAATATTTTAAATAAAAAAGTGATGAATGGGTTGGAATCATATACTTCTGATCAATTCATTCTCCGTGATTTCTGGATTAAAATGAAAGTACAATTTGATCTTCTTCTTGGAAAAAGAGAATTCAACGGCGTTTATCTTGGAAAAGATGAGCAATTGATGCAGGTTCCAACTGCGCCGGATATGAAAAATGTGAATGCGAACTTAAAGGCAATGAGTCAGTTTGCAAAACGCCATCCAGAGGTGACCATGAATGCATTGATTGCTCCAAATGCAGCCTATGTATTGAAGGACTGGTTACCAAAAGGAGCTCCGGTACGTGATCAAGGAAAGGATCTGGCATATATTCAAAAACATTTGCCAAAATCCATGGGAGTCATTGATGTGACCAAAACTTTGCAACAGCATGCAAAAGAAGGCATGTATTATAAAACAGATCATCACTGGACAACCAAAGCGGCACTGTATAGTTTTCAAAAAGCGGCGCCGCAGATGGGAATTGAAAAACCACTGGAGCATTATACCAAATATCTTGTGACAGATTCCTTCTCTGGTACTCTGGCTTCCAAAAGCGGATATCACAAAACAGAAGACCAGATTGAAGTATATGCTCCAGAGGGAACCGAAGTACAGTATTTGGTCAATGATACTGAAAATCGTGAAAAACGTGCTACGGTGTATGATCGAAAGGCACTCCGTAACAAAGATAAATATGAAGTTTTCTTCGGCGGAAATCACGCCATGGTTCAGATTACCACAGCCAACAATACGACAAAAAAATTACTGGTAGTCAAGGATTCTTATGCCAATAGTTTTGTTCCATTTTTGATTCCGTATTATAATGAAATTGTTATGGTGGACCCAAGATATTATTATGAAAATATTGATACATTGATCAATAATAAAAATATTACAGACGTACTCTTTTTGTACAATATGGATACATTTTTAAATGATAATTCCATCGAAGGGGTTTTTAAAAACGAAGCAGAATAACGCGCGATTAAGAAAACGAGAAAAAGGGAATCTGTAAGAAGACAGAGTAAGAAAAGGATGCAGACGATGTGAGCTTTACATCGTCTGTTTTTCTTATAAGGTAATCTAATAGGTGTTCATTAATGCATTTGAAAATATACAAAAATTTCAGAATCGTTCTATAGACTTTTGTCTATCTTGGCGATATAATTAATTTACATGTGGAAATTAAATTTGCATTGTAAAGATTAAGGAGGAACAAGAAATGGCAAGAAAAATGAAAACCATGGATGGTAACCAGGCAGCCGCTCATGTATCTTATGCGTATACAGAAGTAGCAGCAATTTATCCTATTACACCATCATCTGTTATGCCAGAACATGTTGACGAATGGGCAACAGAAGGTAGAGAGAATATCTTCGGAACAACTGTAGAAGTAACAGAGATGCAGTCCGAAGCAGGTGCAGCAGGCGCAGTTCACGGTTCCTTGGCAGCAGGGGCTTTGACAACAACATTTACAGCATCACAAGGATTACTTTTGATGATTCCTAACTTATATAAAGTAGCTGGTGAGCAGCTTCCAGGAGTATTCAACGTATCTGCTCGTGCAATTGCTAGCCACGCATTGTCAATCTTTGGAGATCACTCTGATGTTTACGCATGTCGTCAGACTGGTGCAGCTATGCTTTGTGAATCAAGTGTTCAGGAAGTTATGGACTTGACTCCAGTTGCACACTGTGCAGCATTGGAAGGAAAACTTCCATTCATCAACTTCTTTGATGGATTCAGAACATCTCACGAGATCCAGAAAATCGAGACATGGGATTACGAAGATTTGAAAGATTTGGTTAACATGGACGCAATCGATGAGTTCCGTGCTCATGCTTTGAATCCAAACCACCCATGCCAGAGAGGTTCTGCTCAGAACCCTGACATCTTCTTCCAGGCAAGAGAAGCTTGTAACCCATATTATGATGCTCTTCCAGGTATCGTTCAGGATTACATGGACAAAGTTAATGCTAAGATCGGTACAGATTACAAACTCTTCAACTACTATGGAGCTGAAGATGCAGAACGCGTGATCATCGCTATGGGATCTGTTTGTGACACAATAGAGGAAACAGTTGATTACCTGATGGCAGCTGGCGAGAAAGTCGGAGTTGTAAAAGTTCGTCTTTACAGACCATTCTGCGCACAGGCATTGATCGACGCAATTCCAGATACAGTTAAGACAATCAACGTTCTTGATAGAACAAAAGAGCCAGGAGCACTTGGCGAGCCATTGTACTTAGACGTTGTTGCAGCACTCAAAGGAAGCAAATTCGATGCAGTTCCAATTCTTTCTGGACGTTACGGACTTGGTTCTAAAGATACAACACCTGCACAGATTGTTGCAGTATACAACAACACAGATCGTAAAGTATTTACAATCGGTATCAAAGATGATGTAACACACTTGTCATTGGATGAGGGTGATGCACTCGTTACAACACCAGAAGGAACAATTAACTGCAAATTCTGGGGACTTGGAGCTGACGGTACTGTTGGAGCAAACAAGAACTCTATCAAGATCATCGGAGATAACACAGATATGTACGCTCAGGCATACTTCGACTATGACTCTAAGAAGTCTGGTGGAGTAACAATGTCTCACTTACGTTTTGGTAAATCTCCAATTAAATCAACATACTTGATTCACCAGGCTAACTTTGTTGCATGTCATAACCCATCATATGTAAACAAATACAATATGGTTCAGGAACTTGTTGATGGTGGAACATTCCTCTTGAACTGTCCATGGGATATGGAAGGTTTGGAGAAACATTTACCAGGACAGGTAAAAGCGTATATCGCTAACCATGGAATCAAATTCTACACAATCGATGGTATTAAGATTGGTAAAGAAATCGGACTTGGTGGACGTATCAATACAGTTCTTCAGTCTGCATTCTTCAAACTTGCTGAGATTATTCCAGAAGAAGAAGCAATCGATCTTATGAAGAAAGCAGCAAAAGCTACTTACGGAAGAAAAGGTGACAAGATTGTTCAGATGAACTACGATGCAATCGACGCTGGTGCAAAACAGGTTGTTGAAGTAGAAGTTCCAGAAAGCTGGAAAGACGCAGCTGACGAAGGATTGTTCACACCAGAAATCAAAGGTGGAAGAGCAGACGCTGTTGATTTCGTTAAGAACATTCAGACAAAAGTTAACGCTCAGGAAGGTAACTCACTTCCAGTATCTGCATTTAACGAATATGTAGATGGTTCTACACCATCTGGTACATCTGCATACGAGAAACGTGGTATCGCAGTAGATATCCCAGTATGGCAGCCAGAAAACTGTATCCAGTGTAACCGTTGTGCATACGTTTGTCCTCATGCTGTTATCCGTCCAGTAGCTTTGACAGAAGAAGAAGCTGCTAACGCTCCAGAAGGAATGAAGACAATCGACATGATTGGTATGCCAGGCAAGAAGTTCGCAATTACTGTATCTGCTTATGACTGTACAGGATGTGGATCTTGTGCGAACGTATGTCCAGGTAAGAAGGGTGCAAAAGCTCTCCTTATGGGTAACATGGAAGAAAACGTTGGATCTCAGGACTTCTTTGATTATGGAACAGAGATTCCAGTAAAACCAGAAGTAGTTGCTAAGTTTAAAGAGAATACTGTAAAAGGTAGTCAGTTCAAACAGCCATTGTTAGAGTTCTCAGGAGCTTGTGCTGGATGTGGTGAGACACCATACGCAAAACTAATCACACAGTTGTTTGGAGATAGAATGTACATTGCAAATGCAACAGGATGTTCTTCTATCTGGGGTAACTCTTCACCATCTACACCATACACTGTAAATGCTAAGGGACAGGGTCCAGCATGGTCTAACTCATTGTTCGAAGACAACGCAGAGTTTGGTTATGGTATGTTACTTGCTCAGAATACAATCAGAGCAAGATTGAAATCTAAAGTAGAGAAGATTCTTGAAGTAGCTGAGAACGAAGACGTTAAGACAGCAGCTCAGGAATATCTTGATACATTTGCTGTAGGTGCTACAAACGGATCAGCTACAGACAACTTGGTAGCAGCTCTCGAAGCTTGTGACTGTGATCTTGCAGAGAAGACAGAAGTTCTCAAGAACAAAGACTTCCTTGCTAAGAAATCTCAGTGGATCTTTGGTGGAGATGGATGGGCTTACGATATCGGATTTGGTGGAGTTGACCACGTACTTGCCAGTGGAAAAGACATCAACATCATGGTATTCGATACAGAGGTTTACTCTAACACTGGTGGACAGTCTTCTAAGGCTACAAAGACAGGTGCTACAGCACAGTTCGCAGCAGGCGGAAAAGAAACTAAGAAGAAAGACCTTGCTGGTATCGCAATGAGCTACGGCTACGTATATGTTGCACAGATTGCTATGGGAGCTGACTTCAATCAGACTGTAAAAGCTATTGCAGAGGCTGAGGCATATCCAGGACCATCACTGATTATCGCTTACGCTCCATGTATCAACCATGGAATTAAGAAAGGTATGAGCAAAGCTCAGACTGAGGAAGCATTGGCAGTTGAATGTGGATACTGGAACAACTTCCGTTACAACCCAGCAGCAGAAGGCAACAAGTTCTTCCTTGATAGCAAAGAGCCTAAGCTTGAAGCATATCAGGAATTCTTGGACGGTGAAGTTCGTTACAATGCACTGAAGAGAGCAAACCCAGAAAAAGCTGAGAAACTCTTCGCAATCAACGAAAAAGAAGCAAAAGAGAGATACGATTACCTGAAGAAACTCGTTGCGGTATATGCTACAGAGGAAACAGAAGAGTAAGAGTTTACTCATTTGTATGACAATTAAAAAATGCAAGCAATTGTTTGCATAGAATGATAGGGACTGCCGAAAGGCAGTCCCTATTTTGGTGAGGAGATATGCGCCTTGAAGAGAGAATCTGGCTTTGAGTAGGAGGATTCCCAAAAATGTTGACTTTACTCATGTTTACATATAAAGCAAGAAACTCTTCCCACTAAGTGACAATATCACAGAAGTCTTCTTAACAATTCGATAGAATAGCATCATCATAATTTTTGGGGGATATACTTGATGAGTGTACAAAGAAAGAGAAGAAAAGCAGTTGTTAGCCAGAATAGCTGCGTTGCCTGTGGCTGTTGTGTGAAGGTTTGTCTAATGGGAGCAATTGCTATTCCAAAAGGCATTTTTGCGGAAATTAATTTGGAGAAATGTGTAGGATGCGGAAAATGTGCGAAGGAATGTCCTGCATCAGTAATTGAGATACAGGAGGTTACATCATAATGAGCGAAACAAAACAAGTGAAAAAAACAAACCAGAAAAAATGGTATGATTATTTATGGATTGTATCGTTGACATATTTGATTCTTGGATTTTTTAACATTTTGTTTGCATGGCTTGGATTAATCTGTTTCTTTGTACCCCTGATTATGTCCATTACAAATGGAAATAAAGGATACTGCAATCGTTATTGCGGGAGAGGTCAGTTGTTCAGTGTTTTAGGTGGCAGATTTGGGTTATCAAGAAAACATGATGTTCCAAAATGGATGAAGAGCAAATGGTTCCGTTATGGTTTCCTTATTTTCTTCTTTGCCATGTTTTTCCAAATGCTTTGGAACACTTATCTTGTATTTTCAGGTGCACAGAACTTGAAACAGGTTGTCACACTTCTCTGGACCTTTAAATTGCCATGGCAGTGGGCATATCATGGTACATTGTTCCATCCAGGTGTGGCACAATTTGCGTTTGGATTCTATAGTGTAATGCTGACTTCAACAGTACTTGGTTTGATTACTATGGTATTGTTTAAACCAAGAAGCTGGTGTGTATATTGTCCAATGGGAACAATGACACAATTGATCTGCCAGGCAAAGCACCATAAAGATAATGCATAAATAATCGCATTAAAAGTCTTATAATGTCTTTCAAAAAACAGTATTTTCTCGCAAATACGAGAAAATGCTGTTTTTGCATATAAGCGTAAAGTGATGAAAAAAGCCTAAAAGAAATGCGGTGTCTTTTAGTTGGAGAGCTATAGAAAATATGCTATAATTTTGTGTTAAGAATAAGATAGATAAAAATCATAGAATAGATAATAGACCATGGATTATAGGTAGAAATGACAGGAGGACGAGTCATGAAACGAGGAAATGTAGATTTTACATTTTTACATCGTGTGGAAGAAATTGAATGGAATATCAGAGACGAGCGTTGGCAATCTGCATTGGCCTTAGCTCTTACCATTCCTGATATTTGTGGAGGCATTGCATTTCCGGATTTGGTGAAACATTATCGAGATGGAAGAGTAATGTATGATCGTAAGAAGAACCCAACGCGAGATGTGGGAAGTCAGTATATCCGTTGGTTTGATGAATTTGCCGGTGTGTATTTCAAAATTTCTTTAGAAGATGAAAGTCCTTATATTTGTGGAGAGAGATGCTGGCAACTTCGGTGTGAATATCTTCATCAGAATAAAGGATTTTTAAACGAGGATGGAGAAGATAATGTGAGGTTTCATTTGGGAATCAATTGCGGAACTTCTGTGTGCAAAATGGCTGAGGATCAGATTCCGTCAGACAACGAAAATATTCGAATCGATATTGAACAATTCTGTCTTCGTATGTGCAAAGCAGCGCGGAGTTATTATAATGCAGTGCATCGAGAAAAAGATTTTAGCATTTATAATACACCAGTGCTTGATTTTATTCAGGTTCAGCAAGGTACAAGAACCAATCCATTGATTGCCGTTCTGTGCAAGAATCAATCTTATGGTGCTGGACTGTCCATGGCGCTACAGCAGATCACAGAACAAGCATTCACTTTTTCTTCTGTGGAAGAAGTAAAAAAATCGTTAGGAAAACGAAAACCGGTGATATGGATCGTTACCGAGGATATGTTACGGCAAAAGGGGCAGCCATGGAAATTTGCTGGAAATCGCCCGGTAATATTGTTGGCGGAAGGATCAAAAGGTGATCTGCAGGAAAGAATTCAGAACCTGTATGGAAAAGAGAAAAAAACAGAGAAATTTACGATACTTTCCATGCCGATTCGGTTAGAGGAACTTCGAGAGTCTGTGCAAAAAGCGCTGATCTAGAATGCGAAGGTCTGTGCAATAGAATACAAGAGCTTGCGCAGATGAAATGATTTAGAACGTGACATTTGTGCAAAAATCGAAAAAGAATCTGGGAATAGAAATGTAAAAAAGGAGTGGTAGGACAACATGTTATATTTGATCTTAGTGCTTGTTGTATTACTGTTATTTGCAGTGATGATGTATTTTGAAGAAAAGCGGATTCAAAATTTAAAATCTAAATTGCAAAATTTAAAAGAGGAAAAACAAAATCAATCCCATGCCATTGTGGAATGTGGCGAATCAAGACAGCAGATATGGGATGCGATGAATACCATTCATTTGTATGCAACGTTATCAGAAGAAGAAGCAAAGACCGATTCTTTGAAAGAGAAGCAGGCTGAGATTCAGAAAATCGCAGAGGAATGGCTTGGAGATTCAAGAATCCAAAATCAATAGACAAAATAGAGAGGAACTCAATATGTTTGGTTATGTAACAGTATGCGAACCGGAATTAAAAATGAAGGATTTTCGCAAATATAAATCTTATTATTGTGGACTGTGTCAGACATTAAAAGAACGTCATGGTCACCTTGGACAGCTGACATTGACTTATGATATGACATTTGCAATTATTTTACTTACATCACTTTATGAAGCGGACACGAAAAATGTCACCCACCGTTGTAAAGTGCATCCAGTAAAGAAACAGAATATGTTGCAAAATGAGTTTGCTGAGTATGCGGCAGACATGAATATTCTGCTGGCCTTTTATCATTTAAAGGATGATTGGCAGGATGAAAAAAAAACAGGGGCACTTGTGGGAATGCAGGCATTGCACAAAAAGGCAGAGAAGATGATTCAACAGTATCCTCGTCAGAGTAAGGTAATCCGGCGAGAATTGAAAGCACTAGGAAAGTTGGAGGCGGAAAATTCACAACATTTAGATGAAACGGCTGGTTGTTTTGGTCGATTGATGGCAGAACTGTTTGTTTACAAACAAGATATGTGGGAGGAAACCCTTCGAAAGTTGGGCTTTTATTTGGGAAAGTTCATCTATATTATGGATGCTTACGATGATTTGGAAGAGGACTTGAAGGAAAATCACTATAATCCACTGAAAGAAATGTACGCAAAATACAGTCATCAGGAATATGAAAAACGATGTGGAGAAATCTTGCAGATGATGATGGCTGAGACAAGTCGCTATTTTGAAATGTTACCATGCTTGGAAGATGCCGATATTCTGAGAAATATTTTGTATGCGGGAGTTTGGACCAAATATCATAAAATCCAAGATCAACGCACAAAAACAAATTTGTCTCAGGGAAAAGGCGACAAAGAAGTGAGTCATCTACAGAAAAGCGATGCAAGTGAGGCCCTAGACGATGAAGAATGATCTGATAACAGGACCGATTACAAAATCGCTGTTGTGGTTTGCGTTCCCAATCATGGTCGGGAACCTGCTACAGCAGCTTTATAACATTGTGGATACGATGATCGTTGGTCGATTTTTAGGAAAAAATGCTTTGGCGGCGGTTGGCTCCTCCTACACATTAATGACATTTTTAACGTCTATTTTGTTGGGCTTATGTATGGGAAGCGGAGTGGCATTTTCCATTTGTTATGGAAAAAAAGATATGAAAAAGCTTCGTGCCAGCATTTTTCAGTCATTTTGTATGATTGGAGGATTGACCATTGCTGTTATGGGACTTGTGTTTTGGCAGGTGGATGGAATCTTGCGTCTGTTGCAGGTTCCAGCAGAGCTGTTTGTACTTATGAAAGCATACCTGTGGATGATTTTCTGGGGGATTTTAGCGACTTTTCTATATAACTTTTATGCATCATTGTTACGAGCAGCTGGAAATTCCAGAGTTCCTCTTGTATTTTTGGGACTCTCAGTTGTACTGAATATTGGATTGGATCTACTTTTTGTAATTGGATTTCAGCGAGGAGTTAAAGGAGCAGCAGAAGCAACTGTACTGGCACAATATGTAGCAGGAATTGGAATGTTTCTGTACGCGCAGATGAAATTTCCAGAGTTACGTGTCCAAAAAGAAGAGATTGGCTGGCGCTCAGATCTTTTAAAAGAAATTTTTCATTTGTCTTTTTTGACTTGTGTACAACAGTCAGTGATGAATTTTGGAATCCTAATGGTACAAGGGTTGGTCAACAGTTTTGGCACAGTGGTTATGGCAGCATTTTCAGTGGCGGTTAAGATTGATTCTTTTGCATATATGCCAGTACAAGATTTTGGAAATGCATTTTCAACTTTCGTGGCGCAAAATTATGGAGCAGGAAAAAAGGATCGTATCCAACAAGGCGTGCGCTCTGCGCTTGTAACATCTTTCGTTTTCAGTGTTGCAGTGAGTACAATCGTCTTTCTGTTTGCCAGACCATTGATGCGCATTTTTGTGAATGCATCGGAAACAGATATTTTACAAGTTGGAGTCGAATACTTAAGAATTGAAGGAAGTTTTTACTGCCTGATTGGATTTTTGTTTTTGTTCTATGGGTATTTTCGGGCCATTACAAAGCCGGGGGTCTCTTTGGTTCTGACGGTAATCTCCTTAGGAACAAGAGTGGCGCTGGCATATGGATTATCGGCAATCCCGGCCATTGGCGTTGTAGGAATCTGGGCATCTGTTCCAATTGGATGGTTTTTGGCTGATGTGGCAGGATATTTCTTCTTTAAAAGAAATCCATTAGCTTATGGAACAGAAATTCGAAATAAATCCTGAAGAATTTGAGGAGAATCTATGAAGATTTTATGGCGACTCTAGACATTTTTTAGAATATGGGATATGATATCAAATGCAAGCTTGCGTCCAGAATTAGCCTGGCGTATAGATTTTGCAGTGTAAAGAACCCTGAAAAGCTGAGAGAACGCAGGCTTTTTTGAGAATAGATCCTGTGAGTTTCACGAAGGCTGATGAGGGAAAATTGATTTAGGTAGAAGAGAAAAAGTGAGGAATTATCAATATGAATAAAAATCCGTATGATGTGTTGGGTGTATCACCAAGTGCGTCGGATGATGAGATTAAACGTGCATATCGAGATTTAACAAGAAAATATCATCCAGATGCCAACGTAAACAATCCGCTGGCAGATTTGGCAGAGGAGAAGTTTAAAGAAGTACAGGAAGCCTATGACATGATCATGAAAGAACGCGAACATGGCGGTGGATATGGTTATTCTGGTTACAGCAACCAGCAGTCCGGGTGGAATCAGTCTTCAGGTTCCCAGCCAAATGTAGAACTTCAGGCAGTTGCGAATTTTATTAATGTGGGAAGATATCGAGATGCGATCAATGTATTGAATCGTATGCCAAATCGCTCTTCGCAGTGGTATTATATGAGCGCTGTAGCAAATGCAGGAATTGGAAATAATATTCTTGCTCGCGATCATGCGGGACAGGCAGTGAATATGGAACCGAACAATCCACAGTACCGTCAGTTGTTAAACCAGTTGGAATGGGCTGGACAGAGATACCAGAATAATCCATATGGCAATTCTTATGGTCCAGGAGCTTCTTCTTGCGGAACTGGAAATATGTGTTGTGATCTGTGTGTGGCAGACCAGTTATGTGAATGTATGGGAGGCGACTTGTGCGCATGCATGTAAAAGCAAAGAAAATGGCCTTTGGGGGGATTTTGCTCGCTTTGACGATTGTATGTATGCTTCTTGGCAGTGTGATCGAGACGAGTACTTTGTTTTTGTTGGCAGCAGCATCCTTTTTTGTGGGAATCGTGTTGCGGGAATTTGGAGAAAAAATGGGAGTTGCATTTTATATTGCAGGAGTGCTCCTCGGGGTGATTGTTGCTCCAAATAAATTTTATGTATTGTCTTATGCGGCAATGGGAATTTACATTCTTATCATTGAACTGGCGTGGCCAAGATTTGGCAAATGGTCAGAGACGATCAATCGAAAAAGATGGTTTTGGATTTTAAAGTACATAATTTTTAACGTGATTTACATTCCAGCGGTGTTCTTTTTTCAACAGCTGTTGTTTACAAGAACGTTATCTACCGGAATGTTGATCGTTGTGCTTTTGTTAGGTCAGCTTGGTTTATTTATTTATGACCGGGCATACGAGTTTTTCCAGCGCGATGTGTGGGGAAAAATGAGAGGACGTTTTTTGCATAGTGCATAGGGTGATACATTTTCAAAAGATTCCATCTGAAAGAGAAAAATTTCTGGAATTTGTAAATGTGTCCCTGTGTTATTCTTGCGTTATGAAAAAAAATATGCTAGAATAATTAAGGTTTAACCATAGGAGGTGTGATGAAATGGAAATTTTAAAAATTGTATTAACGATTATTTTTGTTATAGATTGTATCGCATTATCAGCAATTATCTTATTACAGGAAGGAAAGTCCGCAGGACTTGGAACAATTAGCGGAGTGGCAGATTCTTACTGGGGACAGAACAAAGGACGTTCTATGGAAGGCGCTCTTGTGAAGTCTACAAAGTTTTTAGCAATTTTGTTTATGGTACTTGCAATTGTTTTGAACCTTGGCGTATTTAATTAAGAAGATAAGACAGCAAAGCACTCTATATCAAATATAGAGTGCTTTTTTCAACTAAGGAGAGTAGGAAGAATGTCAAACACATTTGAAAAAAGAAAAAAAGTAATCTACGATTTCATTTGCGATGACTTTTATGTTCCCATGAAAATCAAGGAAATCGCCATGGTCCTTCAAGTCCCAAAAGAACAGAAAGAGGAATTAAAGGAAGTATTAGATGCACTTGTTATGGATGGAAAGATTACGCTTTCCAAACGTGGGAAGTATACCAAAGGTCAGACAAAACGAATGCGTGGAATGTTCCAAGCACATCCGCGAGGATTTGGATTCGTAATCCTGGAAGGGGAAGAAGAGGATATTTTCATTCCAGAAGAGAATGTGAATGGCGCATTCCAGGGGGATGAAGTAGAGTTTATTATTACAAAAGGGAAAAATGAAGGAAGACGAACAGAAGGAAAAATTGTTCAGATTGTTAACCGTGGCACAACAAAGGTTGTTGGACTTTATGAGAAATGTAAACATTTCGGATTCGTTCGCCCAGACAATCAGAGGATTCTTAATGATATTTATATTCCTGAAGGAAAAGAAAAAGGCGCCATGACCGGGCATAAAGTAGTGGTGCAACTGACTTCTTATGGTGGAGAGAATCTGAAGCCAGAAGGATTTGTAACAGAAATCATCGGCCATGTGAATGATCCGGGAACGGACATTATGTCTATTGTAAAAGGATTTGATCTTCCAATGGAATTTCCAGAACGTGTATTGAACCAGGCAGAGCGTGTAGCTAAGGAGGTCTCTCAGGCGGACATGACAGGTCGTATGGACCTGCGTGAGTGGGAGATGGTGACCATCGATGGAGAAGACGCCAAGGATTTGGATGATGCAGTTTCTCTTGTGAAAGAGGGAGAAAATTATAAGCTGGGTGTTCATATTGCAGATGTGACGAATTACGTGCAGGAGAAAAGTGCCTTAGACCGTGAGGCCTTAAATCGAGGTACCAGTGTCTATCTGGTGGATCGAGTTATTCCAATGCTTCCGCATAAACTGTCTAACGGAATCTGTTCCTTGAATGCAGGGGAGGATCGTTTGGCATTGAGTTGCATTATGACTGTTAATCCAAAAGGAGAGGTTATTGATCATTTGATTGCAGAGACCGTAGTTCGCGTGGATCAGCGGATGAGCTATACAAGTGTAGCTAAGATTTTGGAAGCGCATGATGAAGCAGAATGCGAGCGCTACGCACATCTTATTCCAATGTTTGAGCAGATGGCGGAGCTTTCACACATTTTAAGAGAGAAGAGGAAAAAACGTGGTTCCATTGATTTTGATTTTCCAGAGACAAAGATGATCTTGGATGAGAAGGGGAGCCCAATTGATATAAAACCATACGATCGTAATGTGGCAACAAAGATCATTGAAGACTTCATGCTACTTGCAAATGAAACGGTTGCGGAAGAATATTTTTGGAGAGAGGTTCCATTTTTATATCGAACCCATGAAACTCCAGATGGGGAAAAAATCAAAAAGTTAAGTACATTTATCAATAATTTTGGATATCATATTCACGTGGGGGATGAAGTCCGTCCAATGGAAGTACAAAAGCTGTTGGCCCAGGTAGAAGGGACTCCAGAGGAAGCGCTGATCAGCAGATTAGCCCTGCGTTCCATGAAACAGGCAAAATATTCTCCAGAGAATGCAGGACATTTTGGGTTGGCAGCAAAATACTATACCCATTTTACGTCTCCGATCCGACGTTATCCAGACTTGCAGATTCATCGTATCATCAAGGAAAATATTCGAGGACGATTAAAAGAAAATCGAATAGAGCATTATGAGAAAATTCTCCCAGAGGTGGCAATACAGGCTTGTACAACAGAGCGACGAGCAGAAGAAGCAGAACGAGAGACCATCAAACTGAAGAAAGTAGAATACATGAAAGAACGTATTGGGGAAGAGTTTGAAGGAGTGATTTCAGGAATTACAAAATGGGGTGCCTATGTGGAACTCCCGAACACCATTGAAGGATTGGTGCATGTTACTAATATGCGGGATGACCATTATGAATATTGGGAAGAACAGTATGAATTGATTGGCGAACATACGAGAAATGTCTATAAGCTTGGACAGACAGTTCGGATTCGAGTTATAGGAATAGATCGATTGCAACGTACCATTGATTTTGAATTTTGTGAAGAGGAAGATGTGTTATAAAAGGCACAAAAATCGATGTAAGGGAATCTATATGGAATACCTTATACTTTAAGATGAAAAGCAATAGAGAGGACATGGAAAACAGTTATGGCAAAGGCACAAGGCAAATTAATTGCGAATAACAAAAAAGCATATCATGATTATTTTATCTTAGAAAAATATGAAGCTGGCATTGTATTGCATGGAACGGAAGTAAAGTCATTACGTATGGGAAAGTGTAGCATCAAAGAGGCATTTATCCGAATTGAAAATGGAGAAATGTTCATCTACGGTATGCATATCAGTCCATACGAGAAGGGAAATATCTTTAACAAAGATCCTCTTCGTGTAAGGAAATTATTGCTTCATAAAAAAGAGATTGATAAGATTTTCGGGAAAATGAAGGAAAAAGGAATCACAGTAGTTCCGTTGCAGGTGTACTTTAGTGATAGTCTTGTAAAGGTAGAAATCGGTCTTGCAAAAGGTAAAAAATTGTATGATAAGCGTGAAGATATTGCAAAGAAAGATCAAAAGAGAGAAGCACAAAGAGACTTTAAAGTAAGAAATTTGTAAAAAAATTGAATAAAATATGGGGAATTCGGTTTAATTGTTACGAAGATATTAAAAACATATTGCGAAATGCAACGGTTTACGATATAATACCAAATGATGAAAAGAAAATAACGAAATCCCCATATTTTTTGTGTGATTTTATCTTTATATTATTGCAATATTTTGTCGTGTGGTGTATTATTTAGCATATATGTGGGGACATAGATAATTTATATTAATAAGGACAGGTGACAAAATGAAATTGAAGAAAGTACAGCGTACACTCATTGCATTGACATTGACATGTGCAATGACTGTTACTCCTGTGTTTGCAGCACCGGAGGATGAGCAGAAAGACCTTGAAGCAAAGAAGGCAAGCGCTCAGAATGAAGCGAATGCATTGCAGTCTCAGTTGAACTCTTTGATCGAAAAGATGAATGACTTAGAGTTACAGCTGATTTCAAAGGGAGAAGAAATCATTCAAGCAGAGGCAGATTTAAAAGTTGCAGAAGAGAAGGAAAAGCAGCAGTATGAAGATCTGAAACTGCGTATCAAATACATGTATGAATCTGGAGAAGGTTCTGCGTTAGAGCGTGTTATCTCTTCAGGAAGTATTGCGGAAGTATTGACTCAGGCTGAGTATGTTGAAAAAGTACATACATATGACCGTAAGCAGTTAGAAGTATATCAGGAAACAGTTCAGGAAGTAAAAGATCTGAAACAGACATTAGAAACAGAGCAGGCAAACCTTCAGAAGATGGAAGGAGAGTATCGTGCAGAGCAGGATAATCTTTCTTCTACACTGGAGTCTAAGAAATCTGAAGTTGCCAACTTGGATTCTATGATTCAGGAAGCTGCTCGTAAAGCAGCAGAAAAGGCGGCAGAGGAAGAGCGTAGAAGACAGGAAGCAGCTGCTCAGGCCCAGGCTCAGCAGAATCAGAACAATGGTGGAAGTGCACCATCTGCTCCACAGCAGAACAATGGAGGAACAACGGTTACACCACCTCCAACACCTCCAGCATCACAGCAAGGTCCAACATATAATCCAGTAACAGGGAATACAATCGTAGACCGTGCTTATGGATGTATGGGACTTCCATACGAGTGGGGGGCAGTAGGACCAAGTTCATTTGACTGTTCTGGTCTTGTAGGATATTGCATTACAGGAAGCTACAGCCGTCTTGGAACAACATGGACATTCCTTGGATGGCCACGTGTAAGTGACCCACAGCCAGGAGATATTGCCGTTAACGGGCAGCATTGTGGTGTTTATATTGGTGGAGGACAGATGATTCACGCACCTCAGACAGGTGACGTTGTAAAAGTTGGTCCTGTACAAGCAGGTATGGTATTCGTACGTTCCCCATACTAAGTCGATAGAACGAAACATACTTAGAAAAATAATAGAGTAAAGAATAATGATCCCGTCTCGCGAATTCGAGACGGGATTTTTGCGCGAAAAAACCAGGGAAACCCCTTGAAAATTGGGCATTTACTTCATGGAAAAATCTTGCAATTAAGAGAAAACTATGGTAAACTACAAATGTTGCGAAAAAACACGTATGCCGGAGTCTCTGTCGGTGCCTAACCTGTAGAATTGCAGGAGGTCTAAGGGATGGTAAAAAGCATACGGAAGATTAAAACCAAATGGAGGAAAAAAACATGAGCGTTATTTCAATGAAACAGCTTTTGGAAGCAGGTGTACATTTTGGACACCAGACAAGAAGATGGAACCCTAAGATGGCTCCATACATCTACACAGAGAGAAATGGTATCTACATCATCGACTTACAGAAATCTGTAGGAATGGTTGACGATGCTTACCAGGCAGTAGCAGACATCGCTGCTGAAGGTGGCACAATCCTTTTTGTAGGAACAAAGAAACAGGCTCAGGATGCTATCAGAACAGAGGCAGAGCGTTGTGGAATGTACTACGTAAACGAGAGATGGCTTGGTGGTATGCTTACTAACTTCAAAACAATCCAGAGCCGTATTCAGAGACTGAAAGATATCGAGAGAATGGCTGAGGACGGAACATTTGATGTTCTTCCAAAGAAAGAAGTTATCGAGATCAAAAAAGAATGGGAAAAATTGGAGAAGAACTTGGGTGGAATCAAAGAAATGAAGAGAATCCCAGATGCTATCTTCATTGTTGATCCTAAGAAAGAAAGAATCTGTGTACAGGAAGCACACACACTTGGAATTCCATTGATCGGTATCTGTGATACAAACTGTGATCCAGAAGAACTTGACTATGTAATCCCAGGAAACGACGATGCTATCAGAGCAGTTAAATTGATCGTTTCTAAAATGGCTGATGCAGTAATCGAAGCTAACCAGGGAGCTGCAGAGGAAGTTGCTTACGAGGAAGAGGCAGTAGAAGAGGCTGTTGAGGAATAAAAAACCTGATGCTTCAGCCTGATTACAGGTTGGAGCATTTTTCCTAAAAAGAAGAGGAGGAACACAATCATGGCTATTACAGCAGGAATGGTAAAAGAATTAAGAGAGATGACAGGTGCAGGAATGATGGACTGCAAAAAAGCTCTCAACGAAACAAACGGAGACTTAGACGCAGCTGTTGAGTACCTTAGAAAAAATGGACAGGCTAAAGCTGAGAAAAAAGCTGGAAGAATTGCGGCTGAAGGTATCGTAAAAACAGTTGTTAAAGACGACAAAGTTGCAGCAATCGTAGAAGTTAACTCTGAGACAGACTTCGTTGCTAAGAACGCAGATTTCCAGGCATACGTAGAAGAAGTTTGTGAACAGGCAGTAGCATCTGATGCTGCAGATATGGATGCATTCATGGCAGAGGCTTGGGCAGCAGACACAAGCAAAACTGTGAAAGATGCTCTTGTAGAGAAAATCGCAGTTATCGGTGAGAACCTTAACATTAGAAGATTTGAGAAAGTTGTTGCTGAAGGATGCGTTGTATCTTACATTCACGGTGGCGGACGTATCGGAGTATTGATCGAGGCTGATACAGATGTGATCAACGACGAAATCAAAGCTTGTTTGAAGAACGTAGCTATGCAGGTAGCAGCTATGTCTCCAAAATATGTATCTCGTGAAGAAGTTGATCCTTCTTTCCTTGAGCATGAGAAAGAAATCCTTCTTGCTCAGGCTAAGATCGAGAACCCAGAGAAACCTGACAACATCATCGAGAAGATGATCATCGGACGTCTCAACAAAGAGATGAAAGAAATTTGCTTGCTTGATCAGGTATACGTACAGGATTCTGACTACACAGTTGGAAAATACGTAGAAAAAGTTGCAAAAGAGAATGGTGCAAATGTTACAGTTAAGAGATTCGTTCGTTTCGAGACAGGTGAAGGTCTTGAGAAGAAAAACGAAGACTTTGCAGCTGAAGTTGCAGCTCAGATGGGAAACTAATCTGAAGATAGCTTAACTTGATAAAGTGATGAACAAGTCCTTGAAAACATTGTGTTTTCAAGGACTTGCTTTTTATATACGCTGTATCAAGTTCCTTTTTATGTTATCATAGATAATTGTTAGTGAATGACGATTAAAATAACGGAAGAATAGGAATGAATATAACGGATACAGATTGAGAAAGTATTTATAGAGAGTATACACCAAAGGCGACAGTTCAGGAGGCAATTGGAGGAATCCCACTTGCGCTGGGATTTGCATGTTTATCCAGATAAGATGAAAAGGAAGATGGTATCACCACAGAGCATATTTTAGAAGTAAATGAGGCGGATGAAAGGAAATAACAATAGGAAAACAATTGACAAAAGAACGATTCAATGTTAACCTGTTAAAGATAAAATCCCATGAGGGAGTAGCAAGCGTATCAACGTAGCAAGTCAACATACTGACCAAATTGGTCTGGCTTGTTTTAAATTGCGAGACTCATGTATAGGAAACTATACGTGAAGTCTATCTATTTTTCGATATTGACCCAAGTATAGTTCTGACTATGCTTGGGTTTTTGTTATGTAAAAAAGAATCAGTTTAGTGCAAACGGTTTGATGGAAAAAACAGGAGGAACAACATGAATTTTGGATTATCATTTTTTATTACAAATGCGATGCTTGGAGTAGGACTAGCAATGGATGCTTTTTCCGTTTCTTTGGCAAATGGTTTGAATGAGCCTACAATGAAGAAAAGGAGAATGTGTGGTGTTGCAGGCATCTTTGCCTTATTTCAGTTTGTCATGCCAATGATCGGATGGTATTGTGTCTCTACTGTGGCAGATTTATTTGTTACATTTGAAAAATTTATCCCATGGATTGCATTGATTTTACTAGGATATATTGGCGGAAAAATGCTCTATGATGGCATCAAAGGAAATATCGAGGAAGAAGATACGCCAGCAGTTGGAATCAAAGGGCTACTGATTCAAGGTGTTGCAACATCCATCG